>Ga0134125_10000405_pt1 | contig 57993 bp, 60 predicted proteins | sample KB31751_FD_96464 | JGI IMG/M metagenome (GOLD analysis project Ga0134125, IMG submission 96464) | Terrestrial soil microbial communities with excess Nitrogen fertilizer from Kellogg Biological Station, Michigan, USA - KB3-175-1 | ecosystem: Environmental > Terrestrial > Soil > Unclassified ... | reverse complement strand
CCCTGCATGGACAACGATGATTTTCGTCGTGGAGAGCCCACCAACCACAAAGTTTATGGTGAAGCCACAGCGCTGCTTGCGGGTGATGGTCTTCTCACAGAAGCGTTTCGCTGTCTCAGTGAAGGCTATGAAAAAGAGCCAGAGCTGGGACTAAAACTCGTCATGCTATTATCGTCGGCGGCAGGACTTGTCGGCATGGTTGGTGGTCAGGCGATGGATCTCAAAGCGCAAAAAGAAAAAATTTCTCTGCAAGAATTAAATCTCATGCATGCATTAAAAACGGGAGCCTTGATTCGCATCTGCGTAGAAGGTTCAGCTGTTGCCTGTGGACTTTTGCCAGACAAAATTGAACTTTGCCGGAACTTTGGCCAGCAGTTGGGTCTTGCCTTTCAAATTAAAGATGATCTGCTTGATTCCATGGAGACAAAAATAGAGCTCGGAAGTTTTCCTGGTATTTTGGGACTTGAAGAGACTCAAAAATATCTCGAAGAAGTGACTCAGTCGGCGCAAAATCTTCTTAAAAAACTAAGTGCTGAAAAAAGTCTTCTTAAGGATTTGGTCGAATACAACCTGCATCGCAAGATTTGAATCTCAAATGAAAAAAAGATTGGATATGCTTGTCGTAGAAAAAGGCCTCGCTTCGTCGCGCACGCGGGCTCAAGATTTGATCAAGGCAGGGCTCGTGCAAGTCTTGACTGCAAAAGGTCTTGAGATTTGCCCAGCGCCCGGTGAAACCTTCAACGAAGAAATTGAAATCCGCGTTCTTGAAAATGAAATGGAAAAATTTGTCTCTCGCGGTGGGCACAAGCTTGAAGGAGCTTTAACTCACACCAAAATCAATTGCGAGGATGTGATTGCTCTCGATGTTGGGCAATCCACCGGCGGATTCACGGACTGTTTGTTGCAACAAGGAGCCAGACGAGTCATCGGCATTGATGTGGGTCATGGCCAACTTCATGATCGTCTGAAATTGCATGATCAAGTCACAAGCCTGGAAGGAATGAACGCCAAAGAACTTGCCAGTGATGCCAGGCTTTTGTCGCACAAGCCTTCTCAGGGATTTTCGCTGATTGTCGTGGACTTATCCTTTATCTCTCTGACTTTGGTGTTAGAAAGTTTGGCAAAAATTTTGGCGCCCAGCGGAAATCTTCTGGCTTTGGTGAAACCGCAATTTGAAGTAGGTCCGGCTCACCTCGCTAAGGGTGGAGTTGTGAAAGATTTCTCCCTCTTTGCAGAAGTTGAGAGTAAAATAAAAGCGAAATCGGAATCTGTAGGATTGACGGTTTGTGATTATTTTCCGTCGGTGATTGAGGGTAAAGATGGCAACAAAGAATTTTTCATTCATGCAAAACTTTAAATATCTGATGCTGTTGATCGTGCTCGTCGGTTGTCAGGCGATTCAACATCGGAATGAAGGCCGTGGCTCTGGTGCTGCCAACAAATCAGAAGGCTCGGATCAAATTGCGCCACCTCAATATCAAGATGAGCTTCCTGCTCCGCCAGTTCCGACGACAGAAATTCCAAAGATTGGTTTGATTTTAGGCCCGGGCGCTTTGCGAGCTTATGCTCATGTTGGCGTGATCGAAGAACTTTCAAAATTGCGTGCGCCGATTGTGGCGGTGACCGGAATTGAAATGGGTGCTTTGGTCGGAGCTATTTACTCGAACAAAGGACAGCCTTTCGATGTTGAGTGGCAGATGATGAAAATCAAAGACGATGATTTGCTTGATCGCGGCAACATCAATGACTTTATGGGAATGGTGTTTACGAACAATCGGGTCGAATCTGCCAAAGTTCCTTTCGCTTGCCCGGCGCTCAATATGCAAAAGCAACAAGTCTTCATGATGAACCGCGGAGCTTACACACAGATGCTGCCTTATTGCTTGTCGTTTCCACCGCTTTTCAAGCCATTTCAAAACAACGTCGCTGGAGTCTTGGATCTGAAGGCAGCAGCGGATTATGTGCGCTCGAAAGGTGCCACTTACGTGGTCTATGTGAATTTACTCGATGGACCAGCAAAAGTCGGCAAAAACGATTCTGAGGCGCAAATACTTTGGAGTTTGGCGGCTCATTCCTTGGATCGCCAAAAGAAAGTTGCCGATCTGGTGATTGACGTACCACTTAGAGATATAGAACTGATTGATTTTAAACACCGTCGAGATGTATTACAGAGAGGACAGCAAGCAGGACAACAAGCCGCTGCTCAAATTTCACAGAGGTTCGGACTATGAGAAAACCAACAGAAAATATGAAAATCTTTGCTGATCGCCGTGCAGCTTTGGCAGCCAAAATCAAAGGCTCAGCGATGATCGTGGCTTCACATCCTGATTATATCCGCAACAATGATGTGCACCACTCCTACCGCCAAGACAGCAATCTTTATTATCTGACTGGTTTTGAAGAGCCTGAAACAATTTTATTATTTCGCCCAGGGATGACTCCGGAAACGGTGATGTTCGTGCGCGAAAAAAACATTGAGCGTGAAACCTGGGATGGATTTCGTTATGGCCCCGAAGGCGTAGAAAAAGAATTTCGTGCCGACAAAGCTTATCCGATTTCTGAATTTGAAAAAGTCGCTGCCGATCTGCTTCGCGGAGTCGACAGTCTTTATTATCGCTTTTACAAAAATCCTGAAGTGGATAAAAAAATCGAAACGGTTTTACAGGCTCATAAAACCAGCTACGGTCGCTCTGGATTTGGCTTACTCACCGTTGAAGATGCGGATGCTGTGCTTGGCGAAATGCGTATCAAAAAATCAGAAAGTGAAATTGCCAATATCCGAAAAGCTTGCGAGCTTTCTGCCGAAGCACACGTGGAGTTGATGAAATACACTCGTCCTGGCATGAATGAGCGCGAAGCTCATGGCTACTTTATGTACCAAGCCATGAAGCGCGGTGCTGCTCGTGAAGGCTACGGCGGTATTTTTGCTGGTGGCCCGAATGCCACAACTTTGCATTATACTTTCAATGACCAGGTGCTGAAATCCGGCGACCTTTTTTTGGTGGATGCTGGCGGTGAACACAATTATTTCACCGGTGATATCACTCGCACATTCCCAGTGAATGGCAAATTCACCGAAGCCCAAGCTGAGGTGTATGAAGGCGTTTTGAACGTGCAAAAGCATTTGCATGCGATGGTCAAACCAGGTTTGCCATTTCAAACTTTGCAAGAGACCACGATTTCTATGCTGACAGATTTGATGCTGGAGTTAGGTCTGTTGACAGGCCGTAAAGACGACATCATCAAATCTCTTGAATACAAAAGATATTATCCTCATGGTGTCAGCCACTATCTCGGCATGGATGTTCACGATGCGGGATTTTATTTTTCAAAATCCAATGAGCCACGACCGCTGGAAGAAAACATGGTGTTCACGATCGAGCCAGGTCTTTATATTCCTGCGAATGATAACACAGTGGCCGCAGAATATCGCGGCATCGGAATCCGTATCGAAGACAATGTGCGCGTGACTCACAACGGATCAGAAAACATGACGGTCAAAGCCGTGAAAGATATTTCTGATATGGAAAAAATCATCGGTAGTTACCATCGATAGTATCATTTGATACTATCAAAATCGGTGAGAAAGCCAGCCTTGTCGCTGGCTTTCTTGTCTCAGCTGCTCTTCAGTTTTGAAAAGCTCGTCGCCTTCATTAGCGGCGCCGACAGCAAGAGCCAGCAAGCTTGCACCACCGAGGAGGTGAAAATCACCCATAGTATTACCACTCACCAGAAAAGGTTGAACACCTTTGGTTTTTTCCATCAAAGCTTGAAGCTTTCCTTCATGGTAGGTGATGAGGCCTTCTTGCTCGGTACTGATGACGCCATTTTTAATTTTTGTGGTGACACCCAGCACATGATCAGCCGAGATTCCCAAACGCTGAGCGCCTGGTTCGACGGCCCATTTCACTGATGCGGTTACGACATAAACTTGAACATTTTTAGATCGTAAAAGATCGATCAGTTTTTTTTGATCTTCAAAAATCGGCAAAGGGTCAATACTCAGCACCGCTTTTTCAGCCCACTCGGTGACTTCTTCCAGCGTGTGTCCCTGATTGATTTGTGCCAGCCACAAATAGGCAGGTCTTGGGTCGCCGCTATTTTTCCAGTTGCGATAATATTTCCAAGGATCGTCTGGCAAATTCTTGAGAACACGATTTGTGATTTGCCAGCGAAAGAAGTTTTCGCCAAGATCTGTATCCCACAGCGTCCCATCGGCATCAAAGGCTGCTACCGGCGTGTGATCTGTCTCAGCCAGTTCTTGGTCGAGAGCTTCATGAATCTTGTCCCATATCTCTGAGGTAAAACCTTTGTATTTCATTCTATTTAAAGACTAAAATCAGTTTCGAGGTCATGCAACATGAGTCTTAATCTGCGGGTCATTCAAGTTTCTGAATTGGACGAAATTCTGGAATATGAAAACCGAAAGCTGTCAGAAATGATTGCCGACGAGATGGAGCGCACGCTGGCGTCGTGGAATACCAAGTGGCGCAAAGAAGCTCTCGAGCATTACTTGCCGATGGGCTGGTCTTTTTTGGCGCGGGATTCGTCTCAGGTCTCGGCGCAATCCGCAGAAGGTCTGTTGGTGGGTTACTTTATTGCGCAGCCATTACTTTTTTTTGAAGGGCAAACTCAATCACTGTGGGTCGAGCATATTCAATACACGTCTTTGCAAGCGCGAGATGAGCTTGCAGATCTGGCTTACAAGTTATCGCGTGAAAAGCATTTTCAAAAAGTTTTTTTCCCTGAATCACAAAGTTTGCTCAGTGCTGTTCGCAGTATGAAAGCTGAAAACTGGGATCCTCAAGTCTTGTCTGTGAAAACAACGAAGGTCTAATTTATGAAAGCCTTTTCTTCTCAAACGAGAGTTCAAAATATCGAGCACATGCAAAAAGAAACTTTCGATCTTTGTATTATCGGCGGCGGTATCACTGGCGCCGGAGCGGCAAGGGACGCGGCTTTGCGCGGAATGAAAGTCGCTTTGGTTGAGGCGAATGATTTTGCCTCAGGTACCAGTTCTCGCTCGAGCAAATTAATTCATGGTGGAATTCGTTATCTTGAAAATTTTGAATTTAAACTTGTGTTCGAAGCGTTGAACGAAAGACAAAAACTTTTTAAAATTGCGCCGCACTTGGTGCATCCACTGCGCTTTATGATTCCACTCTATAAAAGTGGCCGGGTTGGAATGTTTAAGATGGGTCTTGGCATGTGGGCCTATGATGCCTTATCACTTTTTCAAGCGCCGGAGATGCACGAGAGATTGAATCATGATGAAAGCTTATCGCGAATGCCAAGTCTTCAAGGCACTGAGCTGCTTGGCTCTTACGTTTACTCTGATGCGTACATGGATGATGATCGTTTGGTGCATGAAACTCTGCGCTCGGCCAACGAGGCTGGAGCGGTTGCCGCCAATTATGTGCGCGCGACGGGGGCCGAATTTGACGGTGAGAAAAAATTAAAGAGATTAAAATGCCGTGATCAAGTTTCGGGTAAAGAGTTTTTGATTTCTGCCAAGCATTTTATCAGCTCTGTCGGCCCGTGGACGGATCAGTTGGGTGAAACTCTGTTTCAGCAATGGCATAAAATTTTGCGTCCCACCAAAGGCGTTCATTTGACGTTCAGAAAAGATCGCTTGCCACTCAGTTCCGCAGTGGTGATGGGGGCTGAGTCTCGCATTGTATTTGGAATTCCTCGTCATGAAATGGTGATCGTAGGAACAACCGATACGGATTACCAAGGTGATCCGAAGGATGTGACAACTACGGCGGAAGATGTGAAGTATTTGCTTGGCGTGATTGATCAATATTTTCCTGGAGCGAAAATCAAAGCATCAGATATCGTGGCTTCTTATGAAGGTGTCAGGCCCTTGGTTTCTGACGGTTCGTCGACGGAAGGTAAAACTTCTCGGGAGCATGTGATTTTCACCGACGAGCATGATGTCACTTTTGTGGCCGGTGGAAAATACACCACCTATCGCCTGATGGCCGAGCAAGTTGTCGATCAATGCTTGCCTTATTTTTCGATTGAAGAGCGCGTTTTGTTTAAACACTGTCAAACCGAGCAACCACTGAATCATTGGGTGACAGAAGACACTCGCAATGAAGACCATCGCACTCTTGAAGATATTCAAAAAATATCTCGGCTAATGTCTAAAAATGAAATCGCAATTTTGGTGGAGCGCCATGGTCGTGAGGCCTTGGAGATAATACATCATTTTGAAGGTCTAGGTTATTGGGAAATCGAAGCGGCTCACGCCATTGAAAAAACCATGTGTCTGCATTTAGTGGATTTTTATGCACGACGAGTGCCTCTCTTCCTTGCGGAAACAGATCACGGCATTTCTGTGCTGACGCAAGTCGGGCAAATTTTTGCTCGATATTTGGGCTGGTCGAGTCAGCAATTGAGCGAAGAAAAGAAATTGCTTGAGCAGTACATGGACAAAGAACTTGCGTGGCGTCAGACAGTTTCTTGATCGATGCTTTCAACTGGACCTAACTTCGCGCATTGACTCTCTTTTTGCACGTGTCTAGACTTATCCCATAGTGTGTTTGTTTCATCTTTGCAAAGAGTGACATCAATGGGAATGTTTGACCGTTTTTCAGATTATTTTTCAAACGACATCGCGATCGACTTAGGAACCGCAAATACTTTGGTGTATGTGCGTGGCCAAGGCATTGTTCTCAATGAGCCCTCTGTCGTCGCTGTTCAAAAAAATTACCGAGGCTCGCAAAATCGAGTGCTTGCCGTCGGAAGAGAAGCCAAAGATATGTTGGGAAGAACTCCCGGCAGTATTGTGGCGATTCGTCCGATCAAAGATGGTGTTATCGCTGACTTTGAAGTGACTCAGGCGATGCTGAAATATTTTATTCAAAAAGCGATGGGTTCGCGAAAAAGTTTTATTCGTCCGCGAATTATTATTTGCGTTCCTTACGGAATCACTCAAGTTGAAAAACGCGCGGTGAAAGAATCGGCTCAATCGGCTGGCGCTCGCGAAGTTTATTTGATCGAAGAACCAATGGCTGCTGCGATCGGAGCAGGTCTTCCAATCACAGAACCCAGTGGCAACATGGTTGTTGATATGGGTGGCGGTACTACAGGTGTCGCCGTGATTTCTTTAGGCGGTATCGTTTATTGCAAATCAATCAAAGTGGCCGGCGATAAATTTGACGAGGCGATCGTGAACTATGTTCGTCGTCAGTTTAATTTGCTGATCGGTGAGCGCACGGCGGAAAATATTAAAATTCAAATCGGAAATGCTTATCCGTTTGAAGAAGAAAAAACCATGGAGATTAAAGGCCGCGATCTCGTTGCCGGTGCACCGAAAACAATTGAGATCACAAGTTCTCAAGTGAACGATGCTTTGATGGATCCACTTTCAGAAGTGGTTGATGCGGTTCGAACGGCGCTTGAAAAAACTCCACCGGAACTTGCCAGCGATATCGTTGATAACGGAATCGTGCTCACGGGTGGCGGAGCCTTACTTGCAAATTTAGATGTGTTGTTGCGCGAACGCACGGGTCTGCCTGTGTCGATTGCTGAAGATCCGCTGACTTGTGTGGTGCTTGGCTCGGGCCGAGTGCTTGAAGAGTTGGATCTCCTCCGTCAGTTGACGGTGGACTAACTATCGGAGCTGTATGTCTGAAAACGATGTCAAAGCGATAGCACTTTTCTTTTTCTATGCGCTTTTGGACGATCGCAGAGCTCTTGATGCCGCCGGCGAAGCTTTGGAAATGGCTCGTCGTCGCTTGGCTGCTAACACAGAATTAAAAACCACCGTTGCTATTGTCGGCGCCACTCAACAAATTTGGGATAAACACAGCGGACAATTTGTTCGTGGTCGTCCCAATTACTCGTTGGAATCGGGCTGGCTTGTTCCGCAAGGATTAGATCTTGGCCCGTGGAAAGAGTTTCAGAAGTCAGCTCAAGAAGATGAATTTTTGTGTCTGATCTGGTCAAAAATTTTAAAAATTTCTGATGAAGATATTTCTCAAGGCCTTGGAATTTCCATCGGCACTCTTCGCTATCGCATTGGTCGCGCTCTTCGCAAATTGGGCATGATGGCAAATCCCGTCACGACCAAACCACTCGGAGTTGTGAAGTGAGGAACTTCCATGGATAACGGCAATTTCTACTCGAAGAAAGGTCAAAGAAAGATCAGCTCTTTTGTGGGGCAAGAACTTCTCTACGACTATATTTCGGGGCAGCTGGATACCGAGCGCCAAAAAGCGGTGGACGAATTCCTCAAAGAAAATCGTGAAGCTCAAGGTGATATTCAAAAAATCAATAACGGTATTACGTATGTTGATCGCCTTGCTGAAACCGTGGTGTCACAAGCTTTGCTTGAAAAAATTGAAACTCCTTCAAATTATTTTCAAACAGTGCAGACTCGTCTGCGTTTTGAAGAGTGGCCCGTCGGTTTAAAATTAGGTCTTGAAGCCATGATCGTCGCTTTGGGAATTACCTCGGTGGCGATTTTGGTCCCTTGGCATAAGATCATGAATCTTCGCAGTCACTCTGAAAATGTGGTGCTGACAGAAATTGCTCACGAAACAGTGAAGAAAACAACGGAAGTGGAAACGGGTAATGCTGTGAAAGAGCAGCCGGCCGCTTTTCAAGATGAAGGTGTTCAGACCACAAAACCAAATATCGTCGACGAGACGGATGTTTCGAAAGCGTCAATAAAGGCCGAAGTGGCTGTAACGCCACCGGCAACTCCGCCTCCGGTGCCTGAGCCTCAAAAAACAACAGTGCCTGATACGACAGCTGTTGCTGCAGCAGCGACAGACACGTCAGAAAAAGATAGCAAGCGAGTGGGATTTTTATATCGTGGAACCATGTTGGTAACCAATGCACCAGCGGTAACACCAAAAATGGTTGAGAAACTGACAGCTTTAGGAAGTCGCAAGGCTGGCGAAGTTGAAATGGGATGGAAAAAAGGCAATGGCAGTTACTTTCACTTTACCGTTCCTGAAAATAAATATGACGAGGTCTTGGCGGTTTTTAATCAATACGGCCAATTAAAAATTCAAAAAGAACGTCACGAGCGGATCATGCCCGAGGGAATTATCCGTTTGATTATTACCGTTGATGAAAAAAAATCCAAACAAGCAGATAAGCCAGACGAAAAAGTAACAGCACCGAACGGCTCGGAGACGAGCGATTCAGAGCAGTAAATGAAAATCAAATTTCGTAAACCGCAGAGATCCTTGCGAACCATTCTGATCGTTTGGTTTTTGCTTTTTGCATTGGTGCCACTGGCTTTTGTCACTGGCTATTCGGTGATCAAATTTGAAAAAGCGATTGATAACGAACTTTCGCGCAGGCTTTTGGGAAATGCGCGAGAAATTAGCTCGATCTTCGCTGATTTTCAAACCAACCTTGAAGCCAAGCGGGATCGCTATATCAAGGATCCACGTCTTATTTCGCATTTAACTTTTGGAGATTCGACAGGCCTTCGTCCGCAAGCAATTGCTTGGCTGCGCTCGGATTTTTCTTCAAGCCTCACCTTTTTTGCTCGTGATGGACGAATGTTGGCGTCTGTTTTCAAAGATGAAAAAGGGGACATTCGCGATTTTGTTCCCAAAGGTGCTGGCGCCATTTATTTGTCGACAGCAAATCTCGCCAAGCTCAAAGATGTGAACGAGTACTCGTTTGTCGAGTTTGGTCAGAATGAAAAAGTCTCACTGATTTTATTTTCTAAAGTTTATGGCAATGGCGGTCGTCACGTCGGCTTCCTCGAGCAGCTGATTGATATCGATCAGGTGTTTCTCAATCGCTTGAAGCAGCGAATGAAATTAGAACTCATGTTGCTGAAGCCAACAGGACAAGTGGTGGTGGCGACACATCCTGATTTTTATCTCTATAAAAAAGAATTTTTTCAAAACTTCACCAAAGACAGCGGCAAATTTCTAAATCTTCCCATTCGCTCGGTCCCTTACGGCTTTGTTGTCTATCCGATGACTTGGGGTAAGACGGATCTGTATCTCGCCTTGGGAGCCTCGAAAGTTGAGGCCAAAGAAGTTTTAAGCAATGTGAATTATGCTTTTTTATCTGTTGTCGGAGCGGTGATTTTTCTTTTGATCATCACGATTCTTCTCGCTTCAAAAACATTGATCAAGCCGATCACGGATCTTGTTTCGGCCATCCAGAATGTGCAAAACAGTGACCGTCCGGTTGAAATACCGATTAAAAGTGATACGGAAATTGGTCTGCTGACGGAATCCTTCAATGTCATGAGCCGCAGTATTGTTCAAGCCCGTGGTGAATTGAAAAAGAAAATTGCCGAACTCGAGTTGGCAAATCGAGAACTCAAAGAAACTCAGACTCGGCTTGTGCACTCATCAAAAATGGTCAGCCTTGGGCAGTTGGTGGCCGGAGTTGCGCATGAACTGAACAATCCAATCGGATTTATTTATTCCAACATGGGTCATCTGAAAGACTATTCCAATCGTTTGATTGAGCTTGCCGAAACGGCAGAGTCAGATCCACAGGCCTTGCCCGCATTAAAAACAAAATTGGATATTGATTATATCAAAGTGGATTTGCCAAAGCTGATTAGCTCTTGTGAAGATGGCGCGCGCCGCACTCGTGATATTGTTTTGGGACTTCGTAACTTTTCTCGTTTGGAAGAGGCGCAGCTCAAAGAAATTGATCTTTCTGAAGCGATTGATAACACGCTCAACCTCTTATCCGGCGAAATTAAAAATCGAATTCAAGTGGTAAAGGAGTATGGCGATGTCCCCCAGATCAATTGCTATGCCAGCCAAATCAATCAAGTGTTTATGAATATCTTGTCCAATGCCGTGCAAGCCATCGACAGTTCTGGAAATATTTGGATCACCACCAAATCAGTGCGTAAAGATGGAAAATGGTACGCGCAAATTTCTTTTCAGGACTCTGGCAAAGGCATGAATCAAGCAGTCATGGAAAAAATATTTGATCCCTTCTTTTCAACCAAAGGCATCGGGCAGGGCACCGGCTTAGGACTCAGCATCTCATACGGAATTATTCAAAATCATGGCGGCGACATCCAAGTGAAGTCGCAGGTGGGAATCGGGACCGAGTTTATTGTCACTATTCCGATTGAAGCCGAAGTGGTCGAGGAAAATTCTGGATTTTTTCCCAACTAAATCTCGATTTGAGACACATTCTCTGGACTCTCCCCTTTGGGAGAGTCTGAAAAATCCGATAAATAAAAGGATGAGACAATTTCCATCTCCCCCTCAGAAAAAGAAAAATCAGCCCGGAGCTTTCCTGGCCCTTCTTCTTTTATTGGCGGCCGGAGTTTGTATTTTGTTAGCTCTGCCGACGAAATCAGTGAATCCTTCCAAATCGGATTTAGCATCCACGTCTGTGACAGAACCTTCGGCCTATTCGCCGCAAGTCGAAAAATTAGTGAACAAGCATCTCTTTTTGACCAGCCAAGAGCAAGACTGGGCTCAGAAAAAAATGAAAGCAGAAAATGCTTTTTCAACTCCGACGGTGGGTTCCTCTATTTTGAAAGAGTCAATGAGACCAAAACAGAAATCTTTCGGAGTCGATCAATCCAGCGATCAAAATGAGGACAACGCCTTCAATGATTTGAATCGCTATCCAAAGCAACTGAACTACACAAACCCCGAAATGGTTATTCAAGGGCAATTGCAGGATCAGCAGCGCCAAAAAATTTATGATGAAACGTATCGCCAAAAATATGCTCAGCAATTTATTGAAAATGCCAGACAACATGGCTATCGAGTGAAGCTGAACGATGATCTCGTGGTGATTTCTGTGACTCCTATTTTGCCAGACACACGCAGGCCCTCAAGTCTGCAAGCGCGCTAATGTCCTAAACGGATTTTTTCTGAAAAAATTGACGATCGGCATAGCTAAAATATTTCTCGCCCGACAAAATAAGATGATCATGGAGAGGAATCTCAATCAGCTGGCTTAATTTCCACAATCGACGAGTCACCAAATTATCTTGCCTTGAAGGCCGTGGATCTCCGCTGGGATGATTGTGGGCAATCAGCCAGGCACTGGCGTTGACGCTACAGATGAAACGAACAATGTCGCGAGGATGAAGAGGACACGAATCGACAGTTCCGCGAAAGAGCAGCTGGATATCAAGAATTTCAAGACGGCTGCTCAGCGCTGCCACCCAAACCTCTTCCACGGTGGGAGAGATTTTCTTTTGAAAGAGATGGTGGGCCTTGGCGCTCGAGTTAACGATCATAATATTTTTCCCTTTGACCTTTGAGGTGCGACGGCTTGCACCACACGGATATTTACAAAATCTGGCCCGCCCAAGGCCAAGCTTATGACTTTAAGGGGGGCGGTATTCCGGTGACTATCCGAGCAACGAATCATGTCTTGCCGAGAGGTTTTGCATAGGTAAAATAGGACAAAACAACCCCAGAGTGGTCGCACCGTTGGTGCAAGAGGAGACATATGAATTTCAAAAAGTTTTTAGCATTAGGTGCAATTGCTTCAACGTTGGCTTTGGCAGGATGTGGTCCGAAAGCTTTCACGAAAGGAAGCTATGATGATACCAACAAAGAAAATCTTTTGGACGATCAGTGGTCAGAAACTGACATGCAAAAAGTTGTTCATGATATGGTTGCAAGCATGGTGGCTCATCCAGTGATTGCGGGTGCTAAAACTCCACCGATCGTGATGGTGACTCAGTTGCAGAATAAAACTTCAGAACATATCGACACTCAAAGCATTATGGATATGGTGCGTGTCGAGCTAACCAACACAGGCAAAGTGGCCTTCGTGGATAAAGAAGCTCGTCAAGATATTGCTGACGAATATAATTATCAAAATTCAGGAATGGTCGGCAAAGATTCTAAAAAAGGTCCGGGCGGTCAAGTGGGCGCCGACTTTATCGTTAATGGCCGTTTGGATTCGATTGTTAAAGAAGTCGGCAAAGACAAAACGATTTACTACAAAGTAACACTCAATCTGACCAACCTGAAAACAGGAGTCATCAGCTGGACGAACCAAAAAGAACTGCGCAAAGTTTATCGTAAACACACCATTGGTCTTTAATTTTTTTGATGAAAAAAAATCGAGCGCTCAAAGTTATTACGAAAATTGCAGTAGCTCTCATTCTTTCTCTTGGATTGCTTTCTTGCGCGACTTATCAGGGCAAAATCGGTGAGTCGCGCCAGCTTTTAAAAGATGGGCAGTATGACAAGGCTCTTGATAAACTCAAAGAGCTTGCCGAAAAAGATGGCGACGATCAACTGGTCTACATGATGGATTATGCAACAGCTTTGCAGATCGCCGGTCAGTACAAAGAGTCTGCCGATGCTTTCAACAAAGCCGATAAATTGGTTGATCTCAAAGATTATTACTCAGTCACAAAAATCGGTGCCGCCGCTCTGGGTGGCGAAGAGATGGTCCAATACAAGGGCGAGTCTTACGAAAAATTTCTGATCAACACCATGAATGCGATGAACTATGTGATGCTGGGGCAGCTAGATGACGCCATGGTTGAGGCTCGCAAAATCAACGAGAAGATCAGCAAAATGCGCATGGATGGACGAGAGCCTTATGAGTTCAGTCCCTTTGCTCGTTACCTTGCAGCTATTTTGTGGGAAGCCCAAAATCATTTTGACGATGCCTATATTGAATACGAAGCGGCCTACAAATTGGATGGCAGAAATCCATTCTTGCCAGCAGATCTGATTCGCTCTGCAAAAATGGCTCGTCGAGATGAGACTTATAAAAAATGGAAGAGTGAATTCCCACAAGTTCATGAAGATCCCAAATGGTATGATCGCGGATTGGGTGAATTAATTGTGATCTATCAACAAGGTTGGGGACCAGAAAAGCAACCTCGCCCTGGGCAGTATCGCTTTCCAATACTGAGGCCGGTATTCAGTGAAACCCAAAAAGCGGATATCAGTCTCAACGGCAAAGACGAAGGACACACAAAATCAATTTACAATATCGAGCAAGTTTCGATTCAAACTTTGGATAAGGACTACGGGGCTCTTGTCGCTCGTCGACTTGGTGGTGTCGCAACCAAAGCCGTCGTTGCTGATCAAATCCGTCAAAAAAATGAAGTTCTAGGAACGCTGGCTTGGATCGGAATGAATCTTGCCGACCGAGCGGATCTCAGACAATGGTCCACACTGCCGCAGACAATTCAAATGGCCAGACTGCGTTTGCCGCCTGGAAAATATACACTAAAAATTCAAGGACTGAACTCTGTAGGAATGCCAACACAAGATGTTCTGTCAGACAAAATCATTCAAATTAAAGCCGGTCAAAAAACCTTCGTGAACTGGCGCTCGTTGCACTGATTCCATCCACACAAAATAAAAAACCCGGCTTGTGACCGGGTTTTCTATTTTTCACTCTTTGAACTGAGTTTACTTAGTTGTTCAAATTGTTATTGCTAGAAGTTGGAAGAGTTGGAGTTTCTTCCTGCATTCCTGGCAATACTGTCGCTTTTTCAGCTGCAACTTTTGCAGTTGAATCAGCAGCAACCCGAGCTGCCGCAGAGGCAACACGTTGTTCAAGATTTTGTTTCAAATCTTCAACAGAAGCACGCTCAGCTTGTGCAGCCGCAGCGAGTGCTTGTTTCTGCATATAATCCTGAGGGAAAGCGCCAAGCTTCGCCAAATAATTGGAGATGCTTCCGTTTCCATTCTGGATGATTTCACGCAGTGTGAAAAGTGGGGCGTATTGTGACGCTTTTTTCTCAGATTCAAAAATGATCTGAGTCAAAGTCGCCGCAGTGATATCGTTTTTCGACTTGTTGTCGATAACCATCACTTCTTCATTGCCGCGGATCATTTTTGCAATGTCATCCAATGTGACATAGCAGCTCTGTTGTGTGTCATAGAGCTTGCGATTTTGATATCGCTTAATGATTTTTACTTTTCCGCTCACTGGAGCTTTTACGCTGGTAACTACGGTATCAGTTTGGTTCATCAAAGTGGCCTCCCCATATGTCATTAATAAAACTTGGGTTTTAGATGCGCGGAAACTAGCCCTGACCGCCACATGTTGTCAAGTAGGCTTTGCTTCATTTCTAGGCTTCAGACACACATTTCATAATCACCGGTTAACGACCCTATCAAGTTTTCCAAAAAGGTGCCGATGAAGGACTAGCAAGACTTTTGACGAGGACCAGTTTGTCTTATGAAAAATGAATCAAATCAAGATATTAGATCAAGTGGAATCATATCTGTGATCGTCTTGCTGAGCATTTGTGCATTGACGGCGTCACCACTGTGGGGCAGCAAGTCAAAGGAGCAAAAAGAGATATCGCTGCGGCGTGCGGAAAGTCTTGCCTATCAAATTATAGAAATCCAAAAATCAAAGAATTCTGTGCCTTCGGATGAAGGACATATTGGCCTAGATCCTTGGGGTCAGCCATATCAGTTCCAAGTTGTGAATCATGACGGTGCTCGCCGTGTTTTTGTCTGGTCTCTTGGCCCGGATCATCAGGCACAAACCAATCCCTCGAGTCTTGACTCAAGTCGAGGACCCGCTTCGATCCAGCCTAAGAATGAAGATTTGAGTGTTGCGATCGACTTCAAAGAGTCACCCAAATAGCCATTTCTGCGAATGACCTAAGACCGGATTTTTTTGAGGTGTTCCAAATCCTTCAAGAGCCCTTCCGTTTGCTCCGAAAAGTAAGACAGAGGGGGCTTTCATGCTTTCCAAGTTTACACAGGGATGTTTTTCGATTTGTTTGACGACTCTTCTCGGCTTCATGCTGAGTTCGTGCACGACGTCTCTGACGTCAGGTCGCGAGGTCTTCTACGACTCGGCAATGAATGACCATAATCGAGCGCCAGCTTCGATGACACCGCCGACGATGGCCGCTGATGCGGGCAATTCTTTGGATCCAGTTTCGATGAGAACTCAAGCGGATTATTATTTCTCGGTTGGAGAGAGCTACTCTTTGGATGGGAATCATCAAAAAGCCGTTGAAGCTTTCAAAATGGTTTTGGTTTACGATCCAGATTCAGCGCGAGTTCATCTGCGCCTTTCAGCAGAATATGTGAAGTTGGGTTTGGTTTCAGAAGCTTTGGAGCAAGCGCAAATTTCTGTGCAAAAAGATCCGAAGTTTGCAGACGGGCATTTGTTGCTCGGCGGTTTGTACTCGACTTTGAAAATCTATGATAAAGCTCTGATCGATTATCAAAAAGTTTTAGAACTGCAGCCAGAAAACACCGAGGCACCTTTGTATATTGGTGCCGTCTATGCTGAGCAGAAAAAATACGACAAAGCTGTCAAATATTTTGAAAGCCTTGCGAAAAACGAAAATTTCACGACTCCGTGGGTGGCATACTATTATGTGGGTCGCGTGCGTGTCGAACAAGAGGGCAAAATTCACCAGAAAGAGGCTGAACAGGCTTACCAAAAAGCCATCAGCTTGAAGCCAGATTATCTTGAAGGCGTCTTAGCTTTGGCTGGTGTCTATACTCAGGCCGGACAGGATGAGAAGGCTTTGACTCTTTATAAAAATTATCAGCGTGAGTATGGGCCGAATGTTCATGTGGCTGAGATTTTATCTCAGAAATATATGGAGCAAGAAAAATACGATCTGGCTTATGAGCAGCTGCAAATTTTGGAAAGCTATTCTGACGACTCTTTGAATGCCAAAATGAAAATGGCTTTGATCTTGATTGAGCAGAAAAAATATCCGGATGCGATTGCAAAATTAAAAGATGTTCTTCGTCAAGTGCCTGAGTCTGATAAAATCCGTTTTTACTTAGCCGCTGTTTATGAAGAGACCAACCAAACCAGCGATGCAATTGCTCACTTTATGAAAGTGCCGTCAAGCAGCCAGTTCTATGGAGAGTCGCGAGTGCATGCGGCTTATCTCTACAAGCAAGAAAAGAAAATGGATGACGCTTTGTCTGTCGCCAAAGAGGGTATTGATGCTCGTCAGGATATTCCGCAACTTTATGCAGTCTATGCTTCGATTCTCGATGAAAAGGGCAACGATAAAGAAGCTAAAAAAGTTTTGACGGCGGCGATTGAGAAATTCCCAGACAACGTGCAGTTGGTTTTCTTTATGGGGACTGTGCAAGATCGTCTTGGTGAAAAAGATGATGTTGTTGTCACAATGAAAAAAGTGATCGAAATGGATCCGAACCATGTTCAAGGTTTGAATTATCTTGCCTTCACTTATGCAGAGTCGGACCAGCATTTAGAAGACGCTGAGAAGCTGGCTCGTCGGGCTTTGGAAATGGAGCCGAACGATGGCTTTATCTTAGATACACTGGGTTGGGTTCTTTATAAAAAAGGCGACGTCAAAGGTTCGATCAAGGCTTTGGAGGCGGCTGTGAAAGTGCAGCCGACCGAGAGCGTGATTGCTGAGCATTTGGGTGATGCTTACTATAAAAACCAATTGGTGGAGAAAGCTCGTCAGATGTATCGTCGAGCGGTTGAGGCCGAGTCCGATGAATCAAAAGCCAAAGCGATTCGTGCGAAAATCACGGCTTTGGATCGTCAGCAAATGCAGTTGTCATCGGATCGGAAACCAGCTTCAACTGAAAATCCGTAATACTTTTTCGTTGCGCAATAACTGAACTCCTGCGATTTTTGAGGGATGAAAAATAAAACTTCATCCCTCTTTGCTTTTTTGATGCTTTCAATAATGACGATCATCATGTCACTCTTGATGGTGAGTTGTGCGACAGCGCCGCTGACCTACAATTCTGACAAAGTCGACGGCAAATGGGCTGGCTCAGCGCAAGTGAAAGATTTCAAAACCAAAAAAATAAATACGATTTCTTTTGAGGTATGGGCTGAGAAGCCGACATCACTTCTTCGTCTCGAGCTCACGGGACCCATGGGTTTTTCTGTGGCCAGCGTGCTTCTCAATAACCAGGAAATCTCTTACGCGATTCATCCGCAAAAAAAATTCTTTTCAGGTCACATTTCTGAAACTTCAATGCGTCAGATTCTACATGTGAATTTGAATCCGTCTTGGTTGCTCAACGCCTTTTTTGATATGCCGGTGCAAGGGACGGGTTGGTCATGCTCCAATGGAAGTGATGATTTGGTTTCTGTGTGCGAGCGAGCTAGCGATCATCTTAAGATTGAATGGAAAGATCGCAAAGGTGAACTCAAGCGTGTGATTATTTCTAACGACAATTATGAAGTGCAAATTTTGGTCAAAGATTTCTCGCCTAAAGTCGAGAAGCCAGAAAAAACCTACACACTGGTCAAGCCCGAATCCTATCGAAGCTATAAGCTCAATTAATACTTCTCAATTTGAAACATTTTTTAGGTCTTTTCATTAACTGATCTTGCGGTCTTAATTGTATAATAGGACTAAGGAGGATCTGTATGGCCGCCAAAGTCGATCTTTCATCTCTCGTTAGGAACTGGCAGACAACCACGGGAACTCATCACGCCAATTGGACGGGTACTTTTCAAGAGTACTTGGACTTGGTGAAATCAAATCCCAAAATTACTCGCAATGCTTTTCAAAGAATGTACGACATGATCCTGGAAGCAGGAACAGAAGAGTACATTGATTTTAAAAAACCGGTGATGCGCTATAAATTTTTTGATGATTTAAAAAACAACGGCAAAGATGCCGTGTTTGGCATTGATGTGCCACTGATGAAATTAGCTAATGTGCTGAAAGCGGCGGCTCTTGGCTATGGAACTGAGAAGCGCGTGATTTTGCTTCACGGTCCGGTTGGAAGTGCGAAGTCGACCATTTGTCGAATGCTAAAAAAAGGTCTCGAAGCCTATTCGAAAACAGAACAAGGCGCGATGTACACTTTTGAGTGGATTGATCCAAATAACTCTTTGGATGGACTGCTTGGCAAAGAAGCCAAAGTATTTCAGTCACCAATGAACGAAGAGCCTTTGTGGCTGATTCCAGAAGAGATGCGTGGCGAGCTGACTGAAGAACTCAATCGTGGTCTCGATGGAACTTTTCGAATTCATATTGAAGGAGAGCTTTCTCCTCCAAGTCGATTTATTTTTAAAGCTTTGATGGAGCGTTATCAAGGCGATCTGATAAAAACTTTAAGCCATGTGCGTGTGAAGCGCATGACTTTGTCAGAGGCCGATCGTGTCGGAATTGGGACCTTCCAACCGAAAGACGAAAAAAATCAGGATTCGACAGAGCTTACCGGTGATTTGAATTATCGTAAAATTGCCGAGTACGGATCGGACTCTGATCCGCGAGCTTTTAACTTTGATGGTGAATTCAATATTGCCAATCGCGGAATGATTGAGTTCGTCGAAGTTTTAAAACTCGATGTGGCGTTCTTGTATGACCTCTTGGGAGCTTCGCAAGAGCACCGAGTGAAACCAAAAAAATTCGCGCAAACTTATATCGACGAAGTGATTATTGGTCACACCAATGAGCCCGAATATCGTCGTTTGCAAGACAATGAATTCATGGAAGCTCTTCGTGACCGTACGGTGAAAATTGATATTCCGTATATCACGAAGTGGAGAGATGAAATCAACATCTACAAAAAAGATTTTAACTCGCAAAAAATGCGTGGAATTTCGATTGCTCCGCACACCATTGAAATGGCGGGCATGTGGGCGATTTTGACTCGATTGGAAAAACCGAAGAAGGCGAATCTCACGCGGATTCAAAAACTGAAATTATATAACGGTAAAACTCTTCCGAATTACACCGAAGACAATGTCCGAGAACTTCGCAAAGAAACCTTGCGCGAAGGCCTTGAGGGGATTTCTCCACGCTACATTCAAGATAAACTTTCGAATGCGATCGTGGCGGCCCAACAAAATAATCGCGGATCGGTCAATCCATTCATGATTCTCAATGAGCTTGAGTCCGGTCTTAAAAATCACTCGCTGCTCTCGAATGAAGAATTGAAAACGGATTATCGGGAATTGCTCGGTGTCGTTCGTCAGGAGTACGAAGAGATTATCAAAGGCGAGGTCCAACGAGCGATCAGCGCCGATGAAAGTGCTTTGCAGCGCTTGTGTGCGAACTACATTGATAACGTGAAAGCGTTTACGCAGAAGGAAAAAGTCCGCAATCCATACAACGGAGTGGATGAAGAGCCGGATGAGAGACTGATGCGATCGATTGAAGAGAAAATTGAAATTCCAGATTCGCGCAAAGAGGATTTCCGACGGGAAATCATGAACTACATCGGTGCGCTGGCTTTGGATAACAAAAAATTTAATTACAAGATGAACGAGCGTTTGCACAAAGCTTTGGAGCTGAAACTTTTTGAGGATCAAAAAGATAGCATTAAGCTGACGTCGTTGGTTTCTTCAGTCGTTGATAAAGACACTCAAGAAAAAATCGACATTGTGAAAACGCGTTTGATTAAAGACTTTGGATATGACGAAATCTCGGCCACGGATGTGCTTCATTATGTTGCCAGCATCTTTGCTCGAGGAGACGTTAAAAATAAATAACCGAGTCAATCATTGAGAGGGCGATGTCGTGTCGATCAAAGAAGACCAAAATCGGTTTCGCGACATTATTAAGGGCAAGATCAAGCAAGATTTCCGCCGCTTCGTCAGTCATGGCGAAATGATCGGAAAGCGAGAGAAAGATTTTGTCAAAATTCCGCTCCCGCACATCGAAATTCCTACTTTTAGATATGGCCCCAAACAACAAGGCGGCGTCGGTCAAGGCGAAGGCAAGCCCGGCGACGGAGTTGGTGAGCCCGGCGATGGGCAAGGTCAAGCGGGAGATCAGCCCGGCGAACATTTGATGGAGGCGGAGTTTTCCATTGATGAGTTGGCTGAAATTTTAGGTGAAAAGTTGGAGCTTCCCAATATCAAGCCCAAGGGAAATAAAAATATTGATAGCTCGAAAAATAAATATTCAGGCATGGCTCCCGTGGGACCTGAAGGTCTCAGGCATTTCAAATCTTCTTATAAGAAAGCTTTGAAACGTTATATCTCTGCCGGGAATTACAATCCGGAAAATCCAGTGGTAATTCCAATCCGTCGGGATTTTCAATATCGTTCTTCAAAACCAACGGTGAAGCCGCAGACTCGGGCTGTTGTTATTTATATGATGGATGTGTCGGGCTCGATGGGTGATGAGCAAAAGGAAATCGTGCGGCTTGAAAGTTTTTGGATCAACGCTTGGCTTAGGAAACATTACAAAGGCCTTGAGACAAGATTTATCATTCACGATGCGGCAGCAAAAGAAGTGAATGAAGATACTTTTTTTAAAACCAGTGAGTCCGGCGGGACGCTGATTAGCTCGGCCTACAAGCTCTGCCAAGAGATGATTCAAAGAGATTATCCGGTGAATGATTGGAATATTTATCCGTTTCATTTTTCTGATGGTGATAATTGGAGTGGTGAAGACACTCGTTTGTGTGTGCAGCTGCTGCGCGAATTTTTTATCCCGAACTGCAATATGTTTTGCTATGGCCAAGTCGAAAGCAAATACGGTTCGGGTCAGTTTCTTAAGGATTTACAAAAAGAATTTCCAAATGAAGAGCAAATGATTCTCAGCCAAATTGAAAGCCGTGATAAAATCATGGATTCCATCAAAGATTTTCTCGGGAAGGGGAAATAGCGCACGGAACGTGCGCAATAAATATGGCAAACCTTACTCCCGAACTCGAAGCAGAACGAAAAAGAATTTTGGCTATTGCCAAGGAGCATGGTCTTGATTTTTTTGAAGTGATCTTTGAGATGATCACCTATGATCAAATGAGCCAATTCGCAGCCTACGGCGGTTTTCCGGTGCGGTATCCGCATTGGAAATTTGGCATGGAATACGAACATCTCTCAAAATCCTATGAGTACGGGCTTTCAAAAATTTATGAAATGGTGATTAACACGAATCCCGTTTACGCCTACCTCATGGAAGGTAATGCGATGATGGATCAGAAGTTGGTTATGGCTCACGTTTACGGCCACGCCGATTTTTTTAAGCACAATGTTTGGTTTTCGCAGACCAATCGTAAAATGATGGATGATATGGCCAATCATGCTGTGCGTATTCGTCGTTATGTGGATCGTTATGGTCAAGATGTGGTCGAAGATTTTATTGATAAATGTCTGAGTCTTGAAAATCTGATTGATCGGCACAGCGTTTATAGTCCGACATCGATTGTTCCTAAAGAGCAGGTGGTTCCGCAAGATCGTCCATTCATGTTTAAGTACGAACGTGAGTACATGCGCGATTATATCAATCCGCCAGAATTTGTTGCCGAACAACGGCAGAAAGCGGCTGCCGAAGAGGCCAAAAGACATGCGCGTTTTCCATTACAAGCTGAGCGCGACGTTCTTAAATTTCTGCTGAATTATGCGCCACTGGATGAGTGGCAGCAGGATATTTTGTCAATCATTCGCGATGAGGCTTATTATTTTGCGCCACAAGGAATGACCAAAACGATGAATGAGGGTTGGGCTTCTTATTGGCACTCAAAACTCATGACTCAAAAAATCTTAAATGACTCTGAAATTATCGATTTTGCCGATCACCACAGTGGAACTGTGGCGATGGCGCCTCAGGGTTACAATCCCTACAAAGTGGGTATTGAACTTTTTCGTGATATTGAAGAGCGTTGGAATAAAGGCCAATTCGGTCGCGAATGGCAAGAGTGCGACGACGTTCGCGAGAAAAAAAATTGGGATCGCAAAACTGGATTAGGTCGCGATAAAATTTTTGAAGTTCGAAAAATTTATAATGACGTCACCTTTATCGATGAATTTATGACTGAGGAATTTTGTGTGAAGAATAAATTCTTCGTTTACAAATTTAATAAACGGACAAATCAGTTTGAGGTCGATACTCGAGATTTTAAGGCCATCAAGGCAAAGCTTCTGTTTCAGCTGACGAATTTTGGTCAACCGATCATCAAAGTGCTGGATGGAAATTTTGAAAATCGAAATGAACTTCTCATCGGCCATGTGTGGGAAGGCGTCGATATGCAGCCAGATTATTTGAACGAGACGATGAAAAATCTTTTTGCTATCTGGAAACGTCCCGTGAATTTGGCAACAGTGATGGATGGCGAAGGCCAGCTCTTTCGTTTTGACGGCGAAAAAATGAGTCACATAAAAATGAACGAAGAAAAACCTCCAGCCACTAGTGGCGAAGGCGATGGAAATACGCCATGAGTAAATTATGAATAAACTCAACTTGATTGCTTCAGCGATTTTTTTATTTTTAGCAGTGCCATCAATGGCGCAAATGCCCGTGCCCAATATTGGGCAAAACTCTAAAACTTCAGACAAACCGTCTTTAGCTCAGGCGGAGCCTAAGGCAACCAAGCGAGAGGCCAAAATACAGTGTCGCTCTGAGGGCAAATCCGGCAAAGAGCTTGTCGATTGTATTCGAACTCGGTCCCGAGGCGAGTAGGTCAGAGATTGCTTTGCCCTTTTGCGAGAGCCAAGTATTGCTCGATAATTTTCACGGCATTTCTTAAGCCGTCATCAGTCAAAGTTGGCGAGACGGCGAGACCAAAAATCACGGCCGTGACGGTGTCGTGCATGTCGCGTGTGGCATGAGGATAAAACATTTTGAGTTTCTCTTCATATTTTTTTTCAAGATCACGGATCGTTTCGCCAATGGGATTTTGCAAATCGCGTCTCATCACATAAAAAGAGTAAGAGTACGGGGACTTTTGCCACAATTTGCGACTGCGGGAAACGCTCTCGAAAATATTTCTGTTTTTCCAAAGATCCATGCGCTCATCACTGAGACCAAAATATTCTTTGCCGAGGTAATCGACGGCCGTTTGCATAATATTTTCTTTGGATTTTCCGAAATAATAATAAATCAACGGTCGCGAAACACCCGAGGTGCGAGCGATGTCAGAAATGCTCCAGCCCATGTGACCTTTGGTGATATCAAGCTTAATAACAGCATCAAAGATTGCCCAAAAAATTTCATCTTTGGATTTTTGGTCTTTCACATCTTCTGGTTTTTGTTCTGACGTTTTACTCATATAGAGAAACGTAATGTGAAACCAAAAAAGAAGTCAAAAAAATAACCCCGACGAGATCCGTCGGGGCATTATAAACTGCGAATTTTTCACCGAGAAGCTACTGCGCGGCGATGATGCGAACACCAGTGATTCCGACCTGAGCGCCAAGTCCACTGAGCACGTTGACTCCCAGATTTAAGGTCACAGCTTCGCTGCCACCATGAACAGAGAAATTAGCACCAGCGCCGACAATCAGCCCAGCTTGAGCGCCAACAACAACATAGTTACCCAAGAGTGCTTGCGGTCCGCTGGCCACCCCAATACCTGAAGCAACGCCGGCGAGATGAAAATAACCGAGGGCCACATTGGCTGCAATCAACGATCCGCCCATGATGACTTGGACAGGCATCATTTGCGTATTGCCGGCAACATCCACACAACGCACATTTCCTGGACCCGCCAGTTCAAATTTACCGACGATCAATTGAGCGCCGCCACCTTTCGCAGTGAATGTGAGAGCACAATCCCAAACCGGTTTTTGAACGTCCGCGTGTGCAGAAAATGCAGAGAGAGTTCCCACAGATAAAATTGCCAAGAGCCATTTTTTCATTTTGTTCTCCTTGTTGAAGCGCTGGGCGCTTATAGTTTTTGGTTTCAGGCAACAGCCAAACTCAAAAACAAGAAGAAGGAAATTCGTGAAAAGATCTTTTTCGTGAAACTAAATCAGTTGGCCAAAGCCGCTTTGCTTATCGAGGTTTATTCAAGTCTTCACCGAAAAGGTGACAGAAATTTCGAATTTATTTTTTTCTAATAACCAGTTGAATTTGTGCCAGTCTGTCGCCGCCCATCCAAGTCTGATCAAAAGCTCCGCCCATAGAGCGATAAATGCGAGACATGAATTTTTCAACCGAAGTTCCGCGCGTCACTTTGACTATCTTTTTAAACCAACGCCACATGCGATAGCCCCACCAACCAAAGCGATGGTTCATCAATTTGTAATCATAATTCTTATCTTGCAGTTGGATACTCACAATCTCGCCGCCAAGCTCTTCCGCCAAACATTTAACATTAAGAGATTTCGGCGACCATGACTGGCGTTTACAAATCGTGAAAGTCCACTTGTGATCATTGTTAAAGCGACTGGGGAAATGACCTTGCTCGTAAAGATCCTCATCAGGAACAATCACAAACAAATATCCGCCTGGTTTCAAAATCGAATACCATTCGCGCAAAGCTTTTGGCGGATCATGCATGTGTTCAAGACAATGAGAAGAAAAAACAAAATCATATTTTTTATTCACATGAGCCGAAATATTATTGGCGTCACCATCGGCGACATCAAAAGCCTTCGCTTGCTGAGTGATCGGATCAGGTCCGCAACCGACATCAATGCCTTCGCCTTGAAGATAAGACCACTCGGTTTCTGACCACAGCTTTTTCGTTTTACTGGTTTCGTTCATAATTGATGACTAGATTCGCTAATTTCCGAGGAAAATTCAAAAGGAAATATGTCAAACGACTATTTACTGCGCCGTTCGCGAAAAAAATCTTTCAAAAGTTTTGCGCATTCTTCGGCGAGAACTCCGGAAGTGATTTCGTAACGATGATTGAGTCTCTCATCACTATGCACTTGGTAAAGTGAACCGAGGGCTCCGCCTTTAGGATCGTGTGCGCCAAAAACGACGCGGCCGATGCGAGATTGCCAAAGTCCGCCAGCACACATCAGGCAAGGTTCAAGAGTCACATACATCGTGCAGTCGGAAAGTCGCCAAGCTCCGAGTTTTTTTGAGGCGCCATGCAAAGCCAGCATTTCTGCGTGTCCCAGCGGACTTTTGAGTTCTTCGCGGCGATTTCTGGCGCTGGTGATAATCTGATTTTCGCGAACGATGAGGGCTCCGACGGGGACTTCGCCTTGCGAACCCGCTTTTATTGCGAGCTGAAGCGCTTTTTTCATCCACAGAACGTCGTTTTCATTACTTTGCGTCATATTCCCATATTAGAGGTCCAAGTCTTGGAAATCCATTGGAAAAAGCTGGGGCACTTTGTTATACCCCTCAAAGCCTGTCAGCGCGCCAAAACCTTTGCAAAAAAGGACATTGGTAAATAGCTGAGTTCGCATGTTCAAACATGACGACCTGGCAACGGAAGGAAGGTGAACTCCATGGCAATTGTACGCATTAAAGAAGGCGAAAGTTTTGAATCAGCTTTTCGTCGTTTTAAAAAATCTTGCGAAAAAGCCGGAATCCTTTCTGAAGTTAAGAAACGTGAACACTTTGAAAAACCAAGCGTTCGTTTGAAAAAGAAATCTCTGTCTGCTCGCAAAAGAGCTACGAAAAAAGCTCGTCGTAGTTACGGCGAATAATTCGTTCTCATAAATTTTAAGGGGAAATTCTTTTGCAAAGGAGAATTTCCCTTTTCTTTTGAAAGGGCCATATGGAACTCCGAGAAAAAATCATGAACGACATGAAAACCGCGATGCGCGAGAAGAACCAAGTTCGTCTCGATACCATTCGCTTTCTTCAAGCGGCGATCAAAAATCGCGAGATTGAAGTTCGCCCTGCGGCGATCACCGGCGAAGAAATTCTTAGCGTGATTAAAAAAATGGTGAAGCAAAGAAAAGAATCCATTGAACAGTATCAAGCAGCCAACCGCCAAGATCTTGCGGATAAAGAAATTGCTGAGCTGAAAGTGATCGAAGAGTATATGCCTGCACAAATGTCTCGCGAACAAATCGAAAAAATCGTCGCTGACACGATTGCTGAATTGAAAGCCAGCACGATCAAAGACATGGGTTCGGTGATGAAAGCTGTTGGCGCAAAAACTGCCGGAGCTGCGGATAACAAAATCGTGAGTGAGATGATCAAATCGAAACTCGCTTAACAAAACTGGGAGCAGGATGAAATTTCCTCCTGATTTCATTGAGAGAGTTTCCAACGCGAACAACATCGTCGACATTATCTCTCAATACACACAATTAAAACCAAGTGGTGGCGGCCTGATGGGCCGCTGTCCATTTCCGGATCATCCGGAAAAAACACCTAGCTTTTCGGTCTCTGACACGAAACAGGTTTACTATTGCTTCGGCTGTCACAAGAGCGGCAACATTTTTAAATTTTTGCAAAACTACAATGGTATGTCGTTTCCAGAAGCGGTCGAGTATTTGGCAAATCGCGCTCACATCGCGCTGCCAGAGCTTAGTCGCGAATCCAACGAAATCCAAGATCAGCAAGCGCAAAAAAAGAAACAACTTTTGAAAGTCAATCAGCTCGCTGCTGAGTATTTTCATGAGCAGTTTCGCTCGCTCCCCGCCGATCATCCGACCAAAACTTATGCGCACGGGCGGGGTCTCACTCAAGAAATGATCGAAGAATTTAAAATCGGTTATTCGACAGAAGAGTGGGACGGGCTGATTCAATTTCTGCAATCGAGAAATGTGCCATTGCCATTGGCCGAAGAGGCTCGGCTGATCAAAGCCCGCAGCGGTGGCAAGACCGGATATTTTGATTTGTTTCGTGAGCGTTTGATGTTTCCGATTTTTTCAACCATGGGTGATGCGATCGCTTTTGGTGGAAGAATTTTGGGTCAAGGCGAGCCGAAATATTTAAACTCGCCAGAGACTCCCGTTTTTCATAAAGGCCGCGTGCTTTATGGCTTAGCACAAACCGCAAAATATATTCGCAGTGAAGATCAAGTCATCGTGGTTGAGGGATACATGGACTTGGTTTCGCTTTATCAGGCGGGATTTAGAAATGTTGTCGCCACCATGGGAACAGCACTCACGTCTGATCACGGACGAATGCTTTCTCGCATTACCAAAAATGTGATTGTGCTTTTTGATGGCGATAGTGCCGGCCAAGATGCGGCTGAGAGAAGTTTACCCATTTTGCTTTCGGCGGGGCTTTTCCCGAAAGGTTTGATTTTGCCAGATGAGCTTGATCCCGATGATTTCGTCAAAGAGCGGGGAGCTGAAACTCTCAGAGCCATGATGCAAACGGCCCCGGATCTTTTTCCGATGATTCTGGCGCAATGGATGACTGGATATCGGGGAGATGCCTCGGAGAAGATTAAGCTCTGCAATAAGCTTCAGCCGGTCTTTGGGGCGATCCAAGATTTGCGCCTGAAACAGCTCTATTTGGCGGAAACGGCCTCAAGAATGAATGTCGAGGAGCGTTGGCTGCGGAGTGCGATAGAACAGAAAAATTCTTCAGAAAATAATTTCCGAGCGCCTTTTTCTCCTCAAAATGCGGGGTCTAAGCAAAATTTGGTCCAGGAAAAATCGACGGCATTAACCGAAGAGAAAGTGGATCAGATCCAATTAAAGGGCGCTTCAGTGGCAGAGTCGACAATGTTGGGGCTTGTATTAAAAAATCATGCCAACTTCGAACTGTTTCTCGAATCAGGAGTCCAAGAATCAGTTCTTCATCCCGGCATTCGCGAAGTGCTTACAAAAGCCGCTGAGGTTTATAGACAAGCCCCTGAAAAGTTTGATAAATTAACCAGCCTGCTCGCCTCCTATGTGGATCACTCAGAGATGTTGATTGCGAAAGAAATTTTCGCAAAGCAATCGAATGATGATTTTGAAGATGAAGCACGTGAACAGAAGTTGTTGCAAGATTGTATGATTAAAATTCGCGAGAGTTTTATCAAAACTCAGGTGCAAAAACTTTCTGTCGAGTTGAGGGGCAAAGCAGATCCGGAAAAAATGCAGCAGTTGATGGAACTGCAACGAGAAGTTTTAAATTTAAGAAATCAGAATACGAAGTAAGTTGATAAGAGAAGGATTCATAATGACCACGACGAATCAAGAAACTGGAAAAGAGCTTTCGGTTGCCGAACAAGATGTGTTGATCAAAGAAGAGATTCAACGCTTTTTGAAATTGGCGAAAGAAAAAGGAAGTTTGGGGATCGAAGAGATCAACGAACTTTTACCGGCAGAGATTATTGCCTCTACTGTGCTCGATACTTTCATGCAAGCCATGGAAGTAAACAGTGTTGTCATCAACGATGCCCTTGATCTCAAAGACAAAGATGACGACGGGAAAGATGCTTTCTTGGCAGACCCTGACAAGGAAGATGAAGAAGTTGATGAAGACGAAAAAGCGGAAAGCGAAGACGTCAAAGGCAACGACCCTGTTCGTTTGTATTTAAGAAAAATGGGTTCGGTTTCACTTCTCACTCGTGAGGGTGAAGTTGAAATCGCTCGTCGTATTGAAAAAGGCGAACGCGAGATCGTGAAAGCGATGTTGACGTCACCTGTGGGCACCATGGAGATCATCAATCTCGGAAAACGTTTGGATCAAGGCCGTATCAAGGTCAAATCGATCTTCCGTGGTCTCGAAGACGAAGAAACTCAATACGATGAAAAAGAATACATCGATAAAATTCATGAATTGATCGGCATCGTGACTGAATATCAAAAAAATACGGCAAGAAGTTTTGCGGCTTTGCGCTCGGATTATACGAATGCTGCCAAACGTGAAGTGGCGCAAAAAGAATTGGCAGTTCTCAATGAAGAGCTGATGACGACTTTTGAAAGCATCAACTTCAATCGTAAGACGATCAATCGGATCGTGATCAAGTTTAAAAACTTGGTGACTCGTATGAGCACGCTTCGAAAAAGAATCAAAGACGGTGTCGAGCGCACATTCTCAAAAGACGTTGAGGCGGCTGTTGAGCGTTTGAAATTGATCGAGAGCAATGAAAAAGAATTGCTGAAAATGACGAAAGACACGGGACTTAATTACAATAAGTTTCGTTCTTACGCGATTCAGGCCCAAGATAGCTCGGCTCGATTGTTGCGCCTGGATTCTGAAACTGAAATGAATTACGAGTGGGTGAAAGACACCTACACCGCGATCTGGAAGGGCGAGCGCGAAGCTGACTTGGCGAAATCTGAGTTGGTCGAAGCCAATCTCCGCCTCGTGGTTTCAATTGCGAAAAAATACACCAACCGTGGTTTGCAATTCTTGGATTTGATCCAAGAAGGCAATATCGGTTTGATGAAAGCCGTTGATAAATTTGAATACCGTCGTGGTTACAAATTTTCGACTTATGCGACTTGGTGGATTCGTCAGGCGATCACTCGCGCGATTGCCGATCAGGCGCGCACGATTCGTATTCCGGTGCACATGATTGAAACGATCAACAAATTGGCCCGCACATCGCGCCAGTTGGTTCAAGAACTTGGTCGCGAGCCAATTCCTGAAGAGATCGCCGATAAAATGGACATGCCAGTGGATAAAGTCCGCAAAGTTTTAAAAATCGCCAAAGAACCAATTTTCCTCGAAACTCCAGTGGGTGAAGAAGAAGATTCGCACTTGGGCGATTTTATCGAAGACAAAAAAGTCATCAACCCCGCAGAAGCGATCGTGAACTTGAACTTGGCAGAACAAACTCGCCGAGTGCTGTCGACACTGACTCCGCGCGAAGAAAAAGTTTTGCGCATGCGTTTCGGTATCGGCGAAGAATCAGATCATACTTTGGAAGAAGTGGGCCAAGACTTCAACGTGACTCGTGAACGGATTCGTCAGATCGAGGCAAAGGCTCTCCGCAAACTTCGTCATCCGTCACGATCGAACAAGCTGAAGACGTTTATTGATACTTAGTTTTCGGTTTTAGAAAGATTTGAAAAAATAAAAACCCGAGCTGGAATCCAGCTCGGGTTTTTTGTTGTCTCGTTTTTGGATGCTCAAGAAAGTGAAATAGGAAATCATTTAAAATGAAAAATCAATCTCCCCTCGTCATCGGCGGTATCTACAAACACTACAAAGGCAATCGCTACAAAGTTCATGGTGTCGTGAAGCACAGCGAGACTTTGGAGGAACTTGTACTTTATGAGACGCTCTATGAAAACAAGCTAGGAAAAATGTGGGTGCGTCCCAAAGAGATGTTTTTGGAATTTATCAAAATCGATGGACAGGAGATTCCTAGGTTTGAATTTATAGAAAAGTAATGCGGCTTTGGCCTTGTTCATCATTCCATGAACACACTTTGGCAAATGGTAGGGGGTGAGGGATTCGAACCCCCGGTCCGCCGGTTATGAGCCGGCTGCTTTAACCAACTAAGCTAACCCCCCAAAGAGTTGCAAAATATCGGTTGCGAATGTCTCTTCAAAATTAACAAAAATTCAGCCTTGCCACAAACTCAAAAAAAACCGATTCTGAGAAGCCTGTGAAATGTGCTGAAAATGCATAGAAAGGTTCTTCATGAAGTCGATGGTTGCTCTTTTGCTCGGTGTGTTGGTTCTCTCGGCTTGCTCAAGCTCTCCCATAACCCAAATGCAACAGCCTGTTGGCCCCACTGTCACCAGTGATGATACGAAAATGTCTCCGACCATTCTTGGCAATTGGCGCAGTGTTGACGCTGAATCTTTTGGCAAAAAATTATTCATGACTCGGGAATATCATCTGACATCGACTCGATGGGAAATGATCCAGACCTTTGCTGAAGACAAAGCGATGAAACACACGATCGCTATTTTGCATAACGAAGGCCCTTACCAAATGCTGACCGAGTCTTCGCAACTTCCAGGTGTGTGGACCATCCAAATGAAAATCGGCTCCAGCGGATTGGTTCTCAAAACCAAAAAAGGATCTGTTGCCAAAGAACTCGGAATCAACAACTGCTCTTTGCCGTACAATCATGACAAAGACATCACTGAGCATGGCTGTGGCCCGTTTCCATCACTCAAAGATTGTGCGCAGATCTATGACCTGGTCAAAATCGACAGCAACTATCTGCTTTTCGGAGCGCCACCTGCTGACATGAAAGTTTATTGCTCAGAAGCTGGCAGACCGACTGCTTTGGGTTTGCCGCTGAGAAAAATTAATTAAGTGGTGTGGCTGAGCTTTATGTCTTCGCCAGAATTTTTACCGCTTTAAGATCAATATTATTTTCAGGATCTTTCGGATCGACCCAAAGATTCGCGTATTCGCCGCGAAAAAAAGCAGGCTTTTTCCATGCCATCTCTTTCCATAGAGAAAAAATAAATTTTTGAATTTCTTGTGTCGTATTGGCGAGCATTGATGCGTAAACCTGCCGTCCAAAAGAGCTTGTATTTAAAACACTCCCGGTCGAAATCAGCACCGAGTCCCAATTGCGCAGCGGATTTTTTTGTCCTAAATTCACTTCGATCAGCTCTGGCAAAGGCATCACATCCGTTTGTTTTGCTGCAATTCCTGTGACCGACAATTTGGGGCCGAAACAAAGATCTAATTTGAAATCCAAAAACAAAGCTTTGTCTGGAGCCTCATGAGTCTCAACGTGTTTTTTAAAAGCGTCATGGAGTGGAGTTCGAGCTTCAGCCAAGGTCTTCTTAAGAAACTCGTTTACCTTTTGAATTTCTTTTTTCACGCGCTCTTCGGTCCAATCAACGCCGTCTTCTGTGAAAAACTTCGGAATCTTTTGCTCTTCGGCTTCAGTCAGAGGAGCATAAGCAATGGGTTGTGTTGTCGGCGCAGAAAATGAGCCTAAGACTTCTTCTTCGATTTTTTCGACGGCTATGCGCTTTGCTGAATTGAGATCGATCCCTTTTTCGTCATCAGTGACCCAAGCATAGGCTTTATCACAAAGTGAAGCTCCGTCGTTGGCCTTCCAGGCCTCCAAAATTGATTGGCAAAGGAGCTCGTGGACCGAGTCAAGAAGCTTGTCGTGTTCTGACTCTTCTTTTTTTGATTTTGCTTCGGGCAAAGCTTCAAATGCACGCGCAATTGGAGAGAGCGGCGATTCTTTATCGTCGGCAAAAAAGGAAATCTGATCATGGAAGTCTTCAGAGTCGGTGGTGTGCACATAGATATCGTAATGATCCGGGTGAATTTCAAAACCCACGATTTTGAGATCGCCCTTCAATGATTTTTTCTGAAAATTTTTAAAGGCCTTACCGATGGCCGGAGACTGTTTCTTTGCGAGCTCGAGGATGTTTGTCGTCATAATATAAAACCTTAGCCTTTGGCGAATTTCGTTAGGATTTCTGCAAACTTATTTAATTCTAAAATTTCACTGTGGCTGCCGCCAACGTCTGGATGAAAAATGCGGGCGAGTTTTTTATTGGCAAGGCCCACAGATTCTTTGCTCAGGGATTCTCTTAAAGGAAAGCCATTGTCTAAAAAGAATTTGAGGGCGAGCTCAACAGCTAGCGGAAACTCGGGAGAGTTCGCGATATTTTTTTTGGCCTGCTTGCGGTCTTTCGCAAATTTTTTCTGTTTTTGGTATTGTTGTTTGCGATAGTCAGCTTGCTTCAGCTTATATGCAGCCTGTGAATCCATCTGAGTCTGCGATGGCTTTGGCTTTGTGGTAGATTCAAGTGCAGTCAGGGATTTTTTTTCAAGCGCGGTCTTGGAATCCAAAAAATCAGAATTTTCTTCTTCGATCATTAAAAGTGCTGCCCAAATATGTTTGCAGAACTGTCCTTTTTTTGATTGCGGGCAGGTGCAATCGACGGTCACAGTTTTGCCTTCAACAGACTCACTTTTGCAAGTGACCTTCAAAGAAGTGGAAGCTCGAACATAGGTTTGAATTTCAGTATCAGAAGGCCGCGACTGAGAGACTTTGCCTTTGGTCACAAAAGCACGCCCGCTGCTGCGAACTTCCGGCTTAAAAAAATGCTCCCAAATTTTTACTGACATGGGTGAAAGCTACAAAACAAAAGCCGTGAGAACAAGAAGAAACTCAGGAGGCTATCGGCTGGTCGAGATTCGGCCCCGTGGCTTGATGGTGGCGAGCAGAATGCTTTTGGCAATGGCAAGAGAGGTGCAAAAGATCGAAGTTAAAATGCCGTTGCTAAATAGGTATCATATATGATATACATTAAAAAATACAAGATTAAGGTTATCATAAAAGCCAAAAGTTTTTTGGTGCTTTATTTGGAGAACTTATATGCCAACAAGAAGTAGTGACTGGAGCGAGGATGTGTCTAAAGACCTCAGAGATATGGGCTATGCTCAGAGTTTTCTCTTAGCACTTCTTGAGGAAGGCGATGATTTGCAAACGGCTTTAGGGCGCTTGATTCGACTTTATGGAGTTAAAGAATATGCTCTGCTTGTGAAAATGGAAGAGTCTGCAATTCAGCGAACCATCAATCCATATCACAATCCCACAAAGGGAACTTTGGAAAAAATTTTAGCACCACTCAAGCTGAGTCTTGGAGTGAAGCCAGCGGCATAAGTTAAATCGGCTGGCATTGTCTCATTTTGAGATTGAGAAAATCTTTTTCCATCCTTCATCATAGTTTTTAAGTCGGCCTGGTCCTAAGCCGAAGAGAGCTATGGATGATGAAACGCGCAGAAAAGAATCTTATCTTGGTGGCCTTCTTGAGCATTCTTGGCTTTGGCTATCAGAATTGCGCGCAATCTGTTGGCCAGACAGCGACTCTTGCAAGCGTGGCTCCCGCATCAATTCCAGCTTTGGGCGACAAAGTCACTCCTCAGAAAATGGCAACCTTCGCCCGAAAATTAAAAGACGCTGACAGCTCCAAGCCTTACTCCATTCAAGAAATTGTTATGAGTGGTTCCACTGTGAAAGAGTATGTGACTCAAGACGGAGTCATTTTCGCCGTGACTTGGCGAGGTCTTTCAAATCCTGATCTCTCGCAATTATTAGGAACATATTACTCTGACTATCGCGCGGAGAAAGCGCGAGTGCCTCGAAAAAAAGGCATGCGCTTTGAAAATACAGAGACATCGCAAGTTGTCGTTCGTCGTGCCGGACATATGCGCGATCTTCAGGGTCAAGCATATGATGCAAGACTTTTCCCTGCTGGTTTTACGGTGGAGGATTTGCAATGACGTTCCGTCGTGCGTTTTCCATTGTGGTGCTGGCCGGAATTGTGGTCAGTTACAATGCTTGCTCGGGTGGATTTTCAGAAATAACTCCGCAGTCAATTTCAACTAACACCGGCAGCGATGTGCCGTCTGGTACCAACGTGATGGCAGTGACAGTGGGAGCTTGCGGAGTGAATGGCTACATCAATGAGCCTTGTGTCAGTGTGACAATCTGTCAGCCTGGCACGAACAACTGTCAGACCATTCCAAATATTTTGCTCGATACGGGTAGTTACGGTTTGCGCATTTTTTCGTCGTTGGTTTCGGTTCCACTGACACAAATCTCGACGGCGCAAGGTCCTCTTTATACGTGCGCTCAATTTGCCGATGGTTCTTCGGATTGGGGACCAGTGAAAACTGCGGATGTGGTTCTGGGCGGACTTCGCGCTTCGAATGTTCCCATTGAAGTGATCAATAGCTCGGCCCCGTCGGCAGCGGCAATTCCTTCAACATGTCCTTCTCCTGACGACAGTCCGGCGACAGCGGGCTTCAATGGAATTTTAGGAGTCGGACTTTTTGATGTCGATTGCAATTCGTCAAACTGTCCTGCAAGTGCAGGTTTGTATTTTACATGCACTTCTTCAAGTTGCTCTGCATCGGCCGCTTCGGCGGCTCAACAGATCACCAATCCGGTTGCACTTTTGCCGACGGATAATAATGGCGTGATCTTGCAATTGCCGAGTGTGGCGACGGGGGGCTCTGCCGGTATTTCTGGACAAATGGTGATAGGAATCGGCACGAGATCCAACAACACAGTGTCACCGTCGGCGGTGACTTATTTTCCCGCGGATCAAAACGGAGATTTTATCACGATGTTGAACGGTCAGTCGATGAAGAGCAGTTTCATCGACAGTGGCTCGAATGGATTTTTCTTTCCGCAACCCACGGGGCTCACCGCCTGTGCTTCAAATAGTAATGCCAACGGATTTTATTGCCCGGCAAGCACGATGAATTACTCAGCCACTCAGCAAGGGGCGACAGGCACGACAACCAAAGTGATTGGCTTTTCGATTATCAATGCGACCGCATTTGTGAACTCGGGAGAATCCGTGTCTCCCGCTCTGGGTGGGACTTTCACAGGAGTCTTTGATTGGGGTTTGCCGTTCTTTTTAGGTCGAAATGTTTACGTCGGTATCGACGGCAAAGCTTCGAATCTGGGCTCAGGTCCGTACTGGGCTTACTAAAGTCATAAGACCAATGTCATGATTGTCCTTCTCTGGACCTGACTTCACTCGCTCGGATTTCTCGTTCAGTTCAAAATAGAAGAATGAAAAAGTATTTCCTTCTGCTTCTGACAAGCTGTGGGCTTGTGGCTTGCTCGCAAAATCATTTTGCTGATAGCTCGACCCAAACTGCGGCGGGTCAGGTGGGTTGTAAAAATTTTGAAAGCTCGCTTTGGGATGTGAGCTATGCGTCTCTCATTGACGGGAAGATAGCACCAGCGCAAGTGCCAATGGCAAAAATGATTTCTGCAAAAGTAGCGACGAATTTGATGGCCACAAAATCTCAAGCGGCACAAAAAGCGATCGCGCAAAAAGTAGATGAGTTTTATCAAATCGTTGGTGTAGATCAAATTCAGTCGATGAAATTGACGGATCAATTACAAAAATTAACAGCTCTTGAAGTCGGAGACACGACGACTCCCGAAGCGGCTGCCGTGCAGGCAAAATTAAAAGTTTGGCGGCAAAGTTTGGCGCAAACTTATCAGCAATACGATGTGGCTTGTTCGGCACCAGAGACTCCAGCGGAGCCAGTGGTTCAGACTCCGCCATCACAAACTTCGTTGAATCCCATTGCCTGGGGAGCTGATAAATCTTTAGCGGTTGCTTATCAAAGCTGTCAGACGGCGGCGCAAGATCCGATGACAACGGCAACTCCCAATATTCAAGGGATCACGGTGCTGGGACAATCCGGTGCTGGAACGATTCGTAAGATCACGGGCCTCGCACAATTCTTGAGTTCTAATTATTACTATCAAAATTTTAATCTTCAGCAAGGCTGCCGCGATATTCGGACCAACCCGATGATTTATAATTATGGTGGAAAACCAAACACGACATCTGCCAGCAATTCGCCTTTGGATTTTTTCACCAGCAGCGGTGAAGGTGTGTCGCCTCAGTTAGGAATTGATTGCTCGGGCTATGTGTTTTCTTCGATTGCGACGGCAGGTTTGCGAATGTCGCCGGGAGTAAATTTGAAAGCGGTTTTGGTTCACGGGATTAGCTCGACGATGTACATGAATCCGGCGCAAAATGGGATGAGCTGTTTACAAAAAGTTTCCATGGGAATTTCTGGAACTCTGAAAGCCGGAGATATTTTAGCGGAAAATGGCCATGTGGTGATCATTGATCGAATCGGTGCTGATCCGCTGGGGATTTTGGCAGTGAAAAATGAATCTGCCTGTGATGCGATCAGCTCGCGAAGCTTTGACTTTATCATTGCGCAAAGTAGCTCTAGCAAAAATGGAATCGGCATCAACAAATATATCGGCAGTGATTATCTCAATGACAGCGGAGCTTTTAATACTGGATTAGAGCAATATGCTCATCAGGCGTGTCACGCCCGATTTGCAAATAAAGATGTGGCTGTGTCTTCAAGTCTCATTCAAGTGGTGCGTCACACATTGACGGCGGCTTGCATGCAACCAGCCATTCCATTGGTTGGAGAATCTTGCGTGGCGCAGTGCTATGCATCTGCGGACTAATCCTCAACAAATCCTGACAATTTAATCAAATCAGCCATGATAATTCTAGACTGTTAACAAGGAGTTATTATGGCAAAGTCTCTGAGACAATTGGCTCATTATATTCATTGGCAATTGCTTTTGACCTCGGTCTTGGCGGCGGTTGTTTTGCTGGTGACTGCGATGGCCACAGCGGCTGAAATTTCGACGATAAAAATTGATGGCTCAAGCACGGTGTTTCCAATCACGGAAGCTGTCGCTGAAGAATTTCAAAGCGCGCAAGCAGGAAAAGTGCACGTCACCGTCGGAGTTTCTGGCACGGGTGGGGGATTTAAAAAATTCTGCCGTGGCGAAACTGATATTCAAGATGCGTCTCGTCCGATCCAAACCTCAGAAATGCAAGACTGTAAAAAAGCCGGAATTAAATATTTCGAATTGCCGGTGGCCTTTGATGCCATTGCAATTGTAGTCAATCCACAAAATGATTGGATGAAAGAAATCACAGTGGCGGATCTTAAAAAAATCTGGGCTCCAGAAGCACAAGGCAAAGTGACTCACTGGAATCAAGTCAACCCGGCGTGGCCGCATCAACCGATTCAACTTTTTGGGCCAAGCTCTGACAATGGAACTTTTGATTATTTCACGGAAGCTATCGTGGGAAAATCTCATTCGAGTCGTGGAGATTACAATGCCAGCGCTGATCACAATGTGGTGGTGCAGGGAGTTTCACGCGATAAGTATGCTTTGGGATTTTGTGCTTTTTCCTATGCTGAAGAAAATTTAAGTAAGGTCAAAGTTCTTCCGGTTGTTGGCGGAGAAAAAGCTCCTCAAAAATTAACAGCGGTGATGCCGTCGAAAGAATCTGTGGAAAGTGGAACTTATTATCCGCTTTCGCGTCCTGTGTTTATTTATGTGAATGAAGCTTCGTCAAAAAAACATGAAGTGATGGATTTCGCCAAATTTTATCTGCAAAATGCGGCGCGATTGGTGCCAGAAGTGAAATACTTTTCATTGCCAGCGAAAGCTTATGAAATGGCGGAAGAGCATCTTGCCAAAGGAAAGCTTGGCACCAAATTCGGTGGGCACTCTGAAATCGGTATGAAAATCGAAGCGCTGATGAAAAAAGAAGGCACACTGTAATGCTCAAAGATCTGACGTCGGCAAGGCATCCCGCCAGACGGATGCGCCGACTGAAAGAGAAGCTGATTGAGGGCGCGCTTTTTTTGTGTGCGGCCTCGTCTGTTTTTGTGACTTTAGCGATTGTGGTGATTTTAGTTTCCGAATCGATTCCTTTTTTTAAGGAAGTTTCTCTCAAACAATTTTTGACTGACACGCAGTGGACGCCGCTTTTTACTGATGCGCATTTTGGAATTTTGCCGTTGTTGTCAGGCACGCTGATGACCACTTTGATTGCGGTGCTTTTTTCAATTCCCGTCGGAACTATTATTGCCTCGCTGATGTCAGAGTATCTTCGTCCTGGTCTCAGAGATTGGACAAAGCCTGCGCTTGAACTATTGGCTGCGATTCCGACGGTGGTGTATGGCTATTTCGCATTGCTGTTTGTGACTCCATTTTTGCAAAAGATATTTCCGAATATTTCTGGATTTAATGTTTTATCCGCAGGCCTTGTCATGGGAATTATGATTGTCCCTTACGTGAGCTCTCTCGCTGAAGATGCGATGCGAGCAGTGCCACAGCATTTGCGCGAAGGCTCATACGCACTTGGCGCTTCAAAAATGCAGACGGCTTTTCGAGTCGTAATTCCGTCGGCGCTTTCTGGAATTACCTCAGCCTATATTTTAGGAATTTCGCGCGCGCTTGGGGAAACCATGATCGTCGCCATCGCTGCGGGTTTGCAACCAAGCTTAACGATGAATCCTTTGCAGCCTTCAGAAACCATGACGGCTTTTATCGTGCAAGTCAGTCTCGGCGATTTACCTCAGGGTTCGATTGGCTTTCGCTCGATTTATGTGGTGGGACTCAGTCTTTTGATCATGACTTTTTTCTTTAACATTCTTGGATTCTGGTTTCGTAAAAGATATCGAGAGGTCGGCGGCTAATGACGACGCAAACTCGAGTTCGAAAAATGACGGACTTTGCATTTTATCTGTTAGGATTTTTGCTCTTAGCTTTTGTGCTTTTGACTTTGCTGATTCTTATTCTTGATTTTGCAAAGACGGGGATTCCTCGTCTCAGTTGGGATTTTTTGACTCATTTTCCATCGCGTTTTCCGGATCGGGCGGGAATTTTATCAGCCTGGGTGGGTTCGCTTTGTGTGATGATGGCGACCGCGGCGTGTGCGATTCCGCTGGGAGTTGCTGCTGGAATTTATCTTGAAGAGTATGCTCCGAAAAATTGGCTTACCACATTGTTTGAGCTCAACATTATTAATCTTGCTGGAATTCCGTCGATCACTTTCGGCTTGATGGCGCTGGGACTTTTTGTTTACAAGTTGGATTTAGGTCGAAGTATCCTCACAGCTGGATTAACACTCGGACTTTTGGTATTGCCGATTATGATTGTGACCACTCGGGAAGCACTTCGCACCATTCCGGTTTCCATTCGCGAGGCCGCCTATGCTTTGGGATGCAGCAAATGGCAATTGGTGTGGGATCATTTACTTCCTTACTCGATGGGGGGAATTCTCACGGGCGTGATTATTTCTCTATCGCGGGCCATTGGGGAGACGGCGCCGCTGATCACCATTGGCGCGCTGACTTTTATTGCGTTCTTGCCGACGTCGCCAGTGCAAGGTCAGTGGCCTTATGTGAATTTTCAGTGGCTTCATGACTCTTTCACGGTATTACCTATTCAGATGTTCAACTGGATCTCTCGTCCGCAAGAAGAGTTTCATGTGAATGCCGCTGCGACCGGAGTCGTGCTTCTGGCCATGACCTTAGTTATGAATTTAGGAGCGATTCTTCTTCGGCAAAGATTTAGAAAGAAAATCAAATGGTGAATGCTCTTCGAGCACAAGTGAACAATCTGACATTTTCCTATGGAGAGAAGAAAGTTCTCAACGCCATCACTCTATCCATCACAGACAAAAAAGCGACAGCGTTGATTGGCCCCTCAGGTTGCGGAAAGACGACGTTGCTTCGTTGTTTTAATCGCATGCACGATCTCTATCAAAACGCCAAATATGAAGGCGAAATTATTTTGTATCCTGAGCAACTCAATATTTTATCCAAAGACATTGATCCCATGGAAGTGCGCATGCGAATCGGAATGGTTTTCCAAAAACCAAATCCATTTCCAAAATCAATTTTTGAAAATGTGGCCTACGGTCTGAGCGTGCGCGGAGTCCGAAAAAAATCCTTCATCCAACAAAAAGTCGAAGAGTCCCTGCAGATGGCAGGACTGTGGAATGAAGCAAAAGATCGCCTGCACTCTTCATCGCTGATGCTTTCAGGCGGACAACAACAACGCCTGTGTATCGCGAGAGCGCTGGCGACAGAGCCAGAAATTCTCCTCTTAGACGAGCCAACCTCAGCTCTCGATCCGATCTCAACGGCACACATCGAAGAACTGATCACAGAACTAAAAAAAGACGTGACGATCGTCATCGTGACTCACAATCTGCATCAAGCCGCAAGAATCTCAGACTCAACAGCTTTCATGTACCTGGGAGACCTCATCGAGTTCGGCTCAACCGCAGAAATCTTCACCACCCCCAAAGACCAACGCACCGAAAACTACATCTCCGGCCGCTTTTAGGTACGCCGTTCCTTTTGCGGGGGACAGCGCGTAACTTTATCTGCAAACGAGTCGCGCCAGCAGCGCCGTAAAAAGTCTTTTTTCGAATTTGACTGTCGAAAGGCACTTAAGTCACCGAAATCTTTTTCGATTGCTGTGAACAAATAAAACAACTGTCTAAAACTTTGCCGAGTTTTCGCTCGAAAAATCAGGCATTGGCTTTGCTGTATCTGGCGTTGGTTCAAAAATGTTTTTAAATTAATTGGGAGATTCTATGAAAAAAATGAATTTGAAAATGTTGGTCTTGGGATCAGCAGTGATTTTAAGCTCTGCTTTTGCGAAAGCAGATGGCGGCAATCGTAAATTGTCAGACCAAGAGCTGGAGAATACAAAAAAAGCTGTCAGCATCGCGCTTGAAGGGAAGACAATACATTGTGATACTACTAATAATAATATCGAAGATGCCAATGCTAATTCCGCTCTAAAAAGCAGTTTGAGTCATGTTGACTCAGGAATTTTAAGCAATGGAAATCAGCCATTAATTACTTTGGTTCAAAGTAGAAATGATGGAAGTATGTATGAGCAACTTCTCATTACGACCTCTGCAGATTATCAACAAGTTATATCAGTTGTAATTAAGGATTTTTCTCTACAAGAAGTAAACAATGGAAATCTGATGAACCCACAATTGGGTTTGGCCAATGTTGTTTCTTATCAAGCAAACTGTACTATCAGGAATTAATATTTTTCTTATTCCAAAACAAAAACCCCGGAGTCTCCTCTGGGGTTTTTGCTTTTTAGGATGCGGTGTCTCCCAGAAAAGAACGGCGTACCTGTCGAAAAGGGGCTTCTGTCGAAGATTTAGACAGGGAAATCTTGTGAGTTGAATTAAGGGCTCGCAGGGGTTGGCCCTGTAAGTGCTTTTGAATACTTACGTGAAAAAGTCTTTCTTGTGGCTTACGCCGACATTCTTAATTCTTGCTGTTGCCTGTGGAGGCAATTTTCATGGCCAAACAGGCGATGCGGATACATCTGATACATTGGTTCCGACATCTGATTCGGATGGCCAACCTGAGGTTCGTTCGCAAGTTATCGGTACCGATGGAACTTATGAAATTGTTCGCAATTCCAAAGCTGTGACTTTGAATAAAGTTGAAGCGAAAACGAATAAAAATCAATTTGTCATGAATGCAGATCTTGTCGTGAACGGAAAAAATCAAGGTCCGATTGAGATGACGGGACAGACTTCGGGAGGCGAAACTGTTTTGACTCCGACAAAGCCAGAGTTGCAAAAAAAATATAAAGCGAAAATAGTTTGCACCTCGGGAGATGATTCGTGCTCGGATTATTTTGTCGATTTCTTCGTTCGTGATGGTAACACCGTTTATGTTGATCAATATATGAAGGCCTCATCAGTTGCAAAGTCAGCGGCTGTACCATCGAGAACTTCGACGACAACCACCTCTACAACGACGACGACTTCTGCGACTTTGCCGACACCAGTGTCGATCAAGCCTGTGGCTCCAAAAACAGCAACGACAACTGTTGCGCCAAAAGCGCCGACGGCAACGCTGCCGCAGGTGCCAGTGATTACTCCGGTGGCTGAAGATGATTCTTATAATGATCAAGCGCCGATTGCTGATGATGGGACCGATGAAAAAGTTGGTGGCTTCGTTGGAACTTCGGATCAAGACATTGTTGGACTTTTTGAAGCGCCGAAAGTTGATAAACCAGCTCTTGCACCGATAGCTCCAGTGAAAGTAGAGCCTCCGGTCGTGACTCCGCCGACGGTGACGCCATCAGCGCCGAAAGTCACTCAACCGGCTGTTCCGGCACCAGCTCAAAAGCCAACGCAAGATCAGATGGGAGATGTGCAACCAGAGTCGCCGCATTTGAATCAGGCGGTGAATTTGCCTTATGATGGTCGTTTGAAAAATGGGACAAGTCTTTTGGCGTTGGTTCAAAATCAGAATTATCCGTTTCAAATTATGTGGCCAAATAAAGGGACTCATTATGCGACGGCGAATATGGCTGAAGTTTTAAAAACCATGGCTGTGGCGATGCAAACGAAAATGAAAGATTTTAAATTGGTGCTTGGTGATGTGTCGGCCATTCACGGCGGGCCGATCTTAAATAAATTTGGTCATGAAAGTCACAAGGGTCATCAAAACGGAACTGATGCTGACATTTCTTATATTGTGAAAACTCCGTCGCGAGAGCTGACAAGCCTTGTGACCTCTGGAAAATTAAGTCATGAGCTGATGTTGCCCGAGCAATGGTCTTTGATGAAGGCCGCATTTCAAACCGGACAAGTGATGGTGATTTTTGTCGATCCCGTGATCAAACAGGCTTTGTGTTATGAGGCTCAGCAAGAAGGCGATTTGAAAGACCACAATGATCGCGGCCCTGGCTATGAAGTGTTGCGCCGGATTTATACTTTATCGGCGCACAACACGCATTTTCATTTACGAATTAAATGTGGCGACGGAGATGCTCGTTGCCGCAATCAAATCTGGAATTACAAAGACTCTGGCTGTTTCAACAGCAAATAAATCTAATTTTTTCTAGCTTTTGTTAGTATAGTGTATTATAGTGTTGTATATGGGGCAATTTAAATTCATCCTTTGGCTAGCTTATTGGTATCTGCAGGCAGAGGATTTTGAATTTGAGTGGGATCATGGAAATTACACGAAGAGCGCTAAAAAGCATGGTGTCTCGGCAGAAGAAATCGAGTCCGTTTTTCAACTGAAGCTAGCAGCAACAATTGGTCGTCAGTTTTCCCCTGTCGTTGATGAAGAACGTTTATGTGTTGTTGGTCCAGCCGAAACAGGACGGTTGATTTTAGTTGTTTTCACATTACGAGAAGGTCGAGTCCGTCCTATCAGTGCACGGCCAGCAAATAAGAAGGAGCAAAAGCTTTATGAAGAAATACGCAAAGCGACTCAAAGAATATGAAAAAATTGAATTTGATTCTGCAGCAATCATTGCTGGCATGAGACGCCTTAAAGGGGCTCGCAGAAAACCGACAAGCATTGCTTTAGAAGAAGATCTTTTGAATGAGCTCAAAGAGTTTGCTGATAAAAAAGGCGTTCCCTACCAAGTCTTAATGCGCCTTTTAATTACAGATGGATTGAAGAGATTGAAAGCTGCCTAAAGACGAAGAAGGCTATTCTTCGTCTTCGTAGCCTTCCTCTTCTTCGTCATCATCATCGTCGTCCTCGTCTTCATCCTCGCCGTCGTCGTCGTACTCATCATCGGATTCGATTTTCATGAGCCAACCATCGTAAGGATCTTCTTGGATGACAGAGGGATCTTCAATCACAGCGCTGTTGATTTCGATGACTTTGCCAGAAACCGGAGCATACAGATCCAGCGGGCCTTCGTCAGTTTCAAGTGCTCCGCAAACAACATCGGCTTCGACCGATTCATTTTCGCGAGGAAGGTCGACCGATTCGATCGTCGAAAAATCTTCGAGAGCTTCTTCGTTAATGCCGACGGTATAAATGTTATCTTCTTTTTGAAACCAGAGATAACCCATAAAATTGCGAATTTGTTCTGCTGACATAGGCTCACCCTCTCAGATGAAAATATTATTTAGAGATCATAATACAAATAAAACTCATAAGGCACGGGGCGCTGCTGAATCGGACGAATCTCTTTGGTGATTTTCCAATCGATCCAGGTGTCGATGAAATCATTCGAGAAGACATCGCCTTTTCTTAAGAACTCACCACGAGTTTTCATATTGTGCAAAGATTCTTCCAAAGATCCAGGGATACTTGGCACTTTCGCCGCTTCTTCCGGTGAAAGACCGTAAATATCTTTATCCAAAGGATCGCCGGGATGAATTTTATTGATGATTCCATCAAGACCCGCCATCAGCAATGCCGCTTGCGCCAAATAAATATTGGCCATGGGATCTGGTGTGCGAAACTCGATCCGCTTCGCACTTGCTGAAGAACCCGTATTGGGAATTCGCATCGCTGCCGAGCGATTTTTGAAACTGTAAGCAAGTTTGATCGGTGCTTCAAATCCAGGAACCAAGCGTTTGTAAGAGTTGGTGGTTGGATTAATAATTCCGCACAAAGCCGGAGCATGTTTTAAAACTCCGCCGATATAATACAAAGCCATTTCAGAAAGACCTGCGTACTTGTTGCCAGCGAAAAGATTTTTCCCGTCTTTCCACAAAGACATATGAATGTGCATGCCCGAGCCATTATCGCCAAACAAAGGTTTTGGCATAAACGTCACCGTTTTATTATGTCTGCGAGCGACGTTTTTAATAATGTATTTAAACCACATCATTTTATCGCCCATCTCCAGAGCCGCATCGTACTTGATATTGATCTCAGCTTGCCCTGCGGTCGCCACTTCGTGATGTTGGCGTTCGACAATCATGCCGGCTTTTTCAAGCTCTAAACACATTTCAGTTCTAAGATCATGAAGCGAGTCGACCGGAAGAACCGGAAAATAGCCTTCTTTGTGACGAGGCTTATAACCTAAATTTTTTCCGTCCTCATCGCGCCCTGAATTCCAAATCCCTTCGTCAGAGTCGACTTGATAAAAAGCACCGTTGTTGGACTGATCATAGCGAACGTCGTCGAAAATAAAAAATTCAGCTTCAGGCCCGAAGTAAGCCGTATCAGCAATACCGACGGACTTCAGATACGTGACTGCTTTTTTCAGAATTTGACGAGGATCACGATCATAAGGTTGCAAAGATTCTGGCAAAACAACGTCGCAAATAAAAGAAACCGTGGGCACTTCCATAAAGGGATCCATCTTTGCCGTCGAAGGATCTGGCATCACAACCATGTCTGATTCTTCAATCCCGCGCCAGCCGCGAATCGAGCTGCCATCAAAGCCAAGGCCCTCTTCAAAAAGCTCGTCATTCAATTGCGAAACAGAAATTGTAAAGTGTTGCCAAGTTCCGATCATGTCGCAGAATTTGAGGTCGACCATGCGGGCGCCTTTTTCTTTTGCAAACAGAATGGCTTGTTGAGCGTTCATCGTTGTCTCCTTTTGTAACTAGGCACACTTTTGGTGTGATTAAATAGCTTCTTCATTTCGTTCTCCGGTGCGAATGCGAACGGCTTCTTCGACGGGCAGAACGAAAATTTTCCCGTCTCCGATTTTTCCAGTCTTTGCGGATTTCTCAATGGCTTCGATCGCCAGCGAGCAAAGTCCATCGGGCACAACCATCTCCAATTTAATTTTTGGCAGAAAGTCGACGACGTACTCGGCGCCTTTGTAAATTTCTGTGCGACCTTTTTGGCGACCAAAGCCGCGAATCTCGGTGACTGAGATTCCCTCGACGCCGATTTCAGTGAGAGCGTCAACAACATCGTCGAGTTTGAAAGGTTTAATGATCGCTTCAATTTTTTTCATAAAAAATAATTTTTCACCGAGGGAATATTTTCACCAAAGACATCAGTAAATTAGACAGGAGGATTTTTTATCAGTCAAAAGCTGTGAGACCAGAATTTGATTTAACTTGCTTGAAATCCTCGGAATTCGACGAATGACGCAAGCACGGCAGAGCAGATGCTCAAGTTTTTGTGTGATTTCCTGTTGCGGAAGTAACACACATTTGGTACCTCGTGCCCTCGCTTAAAGTTTTTATCAGACGGTTGATGGAGGGGATCAAATGACTGAGATGAAATTTTTTGTTTATGGCTCTATGTCCGAAGGACTTGTCCATTTTCACAAAATCCAAAATTTAATAAAAGAATCCACTTCTGCTCAAATTATGGGCACGGCTTATCGTTTGAAAGTGGGCTATCCCGTGGTTTTGAACCAAGGGAATGATGTGGTGTCGGGCCAGCTTGTGGAGCTTAACCCATCAGAATTTTTGATGAATCTTTTAGATCAATTTCATGGTGTTGATCATTTTGAACCAAACAAGAGTTTGCATTTCCGTTTGGAAAAAACAGTGCGCTTAGAAGATGGCAATGAGACTTCGGCGTGGGTTTATGTGCTCAATCCAGAAAAGTTGCCACCGACCGCGACAAAAATTCTTGGCGGTGATTGGAAAGCCTCTTTGCAGACTCAACCAGTCTTGACCGAAAAATTAACGGAGCGTCAACGCAACTACATCATGCGCTTGGGATCTTCGACCGGCCGAGAAATCGTGCCGATTGATCTTCCGCTCTACCGTGAACTGATGAATCTCGAGATGATCGTTGATAAAGGCCGTAGGCTTGCGTTATCAAAGCTCGGTCATGAAGTTTACAGATATCTCGGATAACGAGAACTCAGAAATTCTAAACGATCCACTTCAAGGTCAACTTAGAGGTCACCGCCCCGAAAATTATTCGGGCAGTCTTTTTCAAGTGGCTTTGATCGAACCAGAAATTCCGCAAAACACCGGAAATATCGGTCGCACTTGTGTGGGCACTCGCGCGCAATTGCATCTGGTTGGGAAATTGGGTTTTGAAATCACTGATCGCAATTTAAAAAGAGCTGGTCTTGATTATTGGCAGCATCTTTGGTGGCAACATCACTCGACATTTGCCGAGTGGGAAAATCAACTGAAAGATCCGCGCCGAGTTTTTTATTTTTCAACAAAAGGCGATCGATATTACGACGAAGTTGAATATCAAGTTGGTGATTGCATGGTGTTTGGCAAAGAGACAAAAGGTTTGCCAGAGGACGTATTGCGTCGAAATCCGGGACAAGTCTTGAAAATCCCGCTTCTGGGGCCGATTCGCAGTCTCAATGTCGCAACAGCGGCGACTGTTGTTCTCTACGAGGCGATTCGTCAGTTGAAAAGCCGAAATGAATTGGATTTCGAGCTCAAAAAAATCTCAATCTAGACTCAGCTTGGCTTGCCTTCTTTGAGGCTCGCAGCATAGACTTAGCGGCTATGATTAATTCAATTCTGCGCAAAACATTCGGCACCAAGCATGATCGTGAAATGAAAAAGATTCGTCCTATCGTGGACAAGATCAATTCATTTGATTCGCAAATGAAGGCGCTCAGCGATGAGCAACTGAAAGCGAAAACTCCAGAGCTTCAAAAACGTCTGAAAAATGGCGAAACCGTTGATCAAATTTTGCCAGAAGCGTTTGCCGTTTGCCGTGAAGCCGCAGGCCGTGTGTTGGGCATGCGTCATTACGATGTGCAGCTGATTGGCGGTTACGTTCTTCATCGTGGTTCCATTGCGGAGATGAGAACGGGCGAAGGAAAAACTTTGGTTGCCACTCTCCCGGTGTATTTGAATGCTCTCACAGGTCGTGGCGTACATGTTGTGACTGTGAATGACTACTTGGCGAAACGTGATGCTGAGTGGATGGGTCGTTTGTACAAATGGTTGGGGCTCACAGTGGGAGTCATCGTTCATGATCTCACCGACCAAGAACGTCGTGATGCCTATAATTCAGACATTTCTTATTGCACGAACAATGAACTGGGTTTTGATTATCTTCGCGACAATATGAAATTTGATTTGGCTGAAATGTCTCAGCGTGAACTGCATTATGCCATTGTCGATGAGTGCGATTCGATTTTGATCGATGAAGCCAGAACTCCGCTGATTATTTCAGGTCCTGCGGAATCTTCGACAGACAAATACTACACCGTGGATAAAATAATCCCACATTTGATCAGAGATGTGGATTTCACCATGGAAGAAAAAACCAAGACAGCGTCGTTGCTGGATGTGGGCAATTCAAAAGTTGAAAAACTTTTGGGTGTTGAGAATCTTTATGAACCTCAGAATCTTGAGCTTTTGCATCACGTTTATCAGGGACTCAAAGCTCACTATCTCTATCGTCGCGATGTCGAATACATGGTGACCAATGGTGAAGTGATCATCGTCGATGAATTTACCGGTCGTTTGATGCCGGGACGTCGTTGGAGTGATGGGCTTCACCAAGCCATCGAAGCCAAAGAAGGCGTTGAAGTTAAAAATGAAAATCAAACTTTAGCGACAATCACGTTCCAAAATTTTTTCCGCATGTACACCAAAATGGCGGGAATGACGGGAACAGCCGACACCGAAGCGGCAGAGTTTAAAAAAATCTATAATCTTGATGTCAGTGTCATTCCAACGAACAAACCGATTGCTCGTGTGGATTATGAAGACGTGGTTTACAAAACAGAGGCTGCAAAATTTCGTGCGATCATTCATGATGTGATCGAGCATCACCAAAAGGGTCAGCCGGTTCTGATCGGGACAGCGTCCATTGAAAAATCAGAACTGCTTTCTCAGGCTTTGAAAAAAGATGGCGTTCGTCATGATCTGTTGAATGCCAAACATCACGAGCGTGAAGCAGAAATCGTAGCGCAAGCGGGACGTAAAGGTGCCATCACCATCGCCACCAATATGGCTGGTCGCGGAACTGATATCGTGCTTGGCGGAAATGCTGAAATCATGGCGAAAAAAATCGCTGGTGATGAAGCTTCACCGGAGTATGCTCAGGCTTTAGCTCAATATAAGGATCAGTTTGACCGTGAAAAACAAGAGGTGATTGCGGCTGGTGGTTTGTTGATCGTCGGGACTGAACGTCACGAATCTCGTCGTATCGACAATCAGCTTCGCGGTCGTTCAGGTCGTCAGGGTGATCCAGGAGCTTCGAAATTTTACTTGTCTCTTGAAGACAGTCTGATGCGTATTTTCAACGGTGAAATGATTCAAAAAATCATGGATCGTTTGAATGTCCCTGAAGACGAGCCAATCATGGCACGCATGGTGACAAAATCTATTGAAGGAGCTCAGCGCAAAGTTGAAGGACACAACTTCGACATTCGTAAGCACTTGCTCGATTACGACGATGTGATGAACCAGCAGCGCACAATCATCTACGATATGCGTAAAAAAATTATGGCCGGCGAAGAAATCGACCGGACTATTTTGGATTTCTTAGGCGATGCGACCTCAAACATTTTAGACACGCATGTGGCTGACGAAACCAAAAGAGATCAGTGGAATTTGGATGGATTGAACACGGCACTGGGGCAACAGTTTGGAATTAAAATTGATTTCAAATCATTCCCGCATTTGGATTTCGAAATCATTACCAATGTGGTTTCCAAGGCCGTGAAAGAACATTTCGATCGTCAAAAAGCAAATTTGACTCAGTTTTGGCCGCAAATCCAAAAAATGGTTTTACTGCAATCGATTGATCAGCGTTGGAAAGAGCATTTGCAATTGATTGATCGTTTGAAAGAGGGAATTAATCTGCGTGGCTATGCTCAATTAGATCCCGTGGTTGAATATAAAAAAGAAGCCTTTATTGCTTTTGGGACTTTGAATAATGCTATCAAAATGGACGCGATTGAAAAACTTTTGAAAGTTCAAATCGTCGATCCCGAGCAAGCTCAGGCCATGGAAAATATGATGAAGGGCCCAGACCTTGATGATCTTCAATTTCATGGCGCCGATGAGGCATCAGCTGGCGGAGCTGTGAATATGAAGCAAGAAGAGGAGATGCCGCCAGGACGTCAACGTGTGCGCATGGGGCCGCCGCAGTCGCAGCAACCACAGCGCGTGATGAACCGTGAAGAGCGTCGCCGCATGGAACGCGGAAAAAGATAGTGGCGTCTCAATGCCCTCAGTGCGGTCAGCCGATCCCCGATGATTTTGGAGTGATCGTTTGTTCGCATTGTCAGGCGGTGCTGTTCGTTGATTTGAACGGCAATATTCAGTTGAGTACGGATTCGCATTCGTCAGAAAATATTTCTAGCAATGAAATTTTAGGAATCACTGCCGAACAAGAGGAAGCTGTTTTTGTCGAAGACGTTTCGTCAGCGCCACTCGCTGACTTGCAGGCCGATCAAGAAACTCAGTTTGGAACTCTCGCGCGTTTTCAAAACCCAAATCCAGAGCCTGCTTTAGAACCTTTATTGCAAAATGAAATCTTCGAGCAACCGATTGAGCCACCGGTTGAGCCTGTGAGCACAGAAAATGAGGACTTCGAAAAAGAAGATCTCATTCAGGGTGTCGGCGAATTTGAGGAATCTGATCTTTCCGCAGGGCCAATGACTTACACGGTGATTATCGAAGGGATTGATACCAAAAATTTGCGCGTGCAATTGCAAGAAGCTTTGGATGATCCTAAATTTCACTGGAGCTCCAGCGAGATCATCCGAAAAATTAAATCAGGAAAAATTATTTTCAAAAACCTACCGCCAGTCAAAGCCAGCGTTTTGATTTCCAGAATCAAAGATTTACCTCTGAAAATCAGTTGGACTCAGCAAGTTTTTAAATAGTAAGTAGATATCAAATTTTCATGGAGCATACTTTGTTAGGAAGCCTTCTTGATTTCCGCTGAAGGTTTGGCCATTGATAGTACCATAAAATTCAGCGACTCCAGCCATAAAGATGTTGCCGCTGCCGTCGATGCTGACAGCATTGGGATAGATTTGGCTGCCCGCTGTGCCGACGAGAGATGCTGATTGTTTGTTGCCTGATGAATCGTACTTCACGACAAGGGCGTCGGTCGTGCCAATCATGGCTTGTCCATCGACGTTGCCATTGGCTATTCCGACGACAATAGGATTTCCGCTGGTATCAACGGTCATCGCCGAGGCTTGGGTTGAGCCAGAACCATCCAGAGTTCGTGTCCAAAGCTTAGCGCCTGTGGAATTATACTTGGTCAAAAATAAATCATTGCCGGCACCGTTATAGAGAGTTTGTCCGTCGAAAGTTCCAGGGACAGTGATAGACACGAGTCCTGCCACATAAATGGCGGAAGGATTGGCCTTCGAATAAATTTGTCCTATGACGGTTTCGTTGCCAGCGGATCCCAACATTTTTGTCCACTGCTTGTTTCCAGAAGTATCATATTGAGTGAGAAATAGATCTTGTGTCCCAGTCAAAGTTTGTCCGTCGAGATTCCCATTGGTGTAACCACCGACATAGACATCAGTTCCGTCAGAGGTGATCGATGTTCCAACAGTTCCTTCTCCAACAACGCCAAGGAGTTTGGTCCATTGTTTGACTCCGACCGTGCTGTATTGAGTGAGAAACATATCGATATTACCAGTGAGGGTTTGCCCATCAAGATTGCCCGTCGTTTTGCCTGTAATCTCAAGATTGGTACCGTCATAAGTGATGGCATATCCATAAGTCGCTTGGCCAGCAACACCCAGCATTTTTGTCCACAAAGCGGCACCGGTATTATCGAACTCGATAACAAACAAATCGGTTGAGCCCGTGAGAGTTTGTCCATTCAGATTGCCGTTTGTTAATCCGGTGGCAAAGATATTTGTGCCGTCGGTGGTCAGAGAAAAAATGCTCGTTGATTTGGCGGCAACTCCCATCAGCTTTGTCCATTGGATTGTGCCGGTCGAATCATATTTCACTATGACCAGATCAGTGGTGCCAGTCAGAGATTGGCCGTTGAGCGATTGTTGGGTGTTGCCAGCGATATAAGTATTTCCGGACGAATCCTGAGTCATAGCCTGAATACCGACTGTGTCGGCAGGGGTTCCGAGCAACTCTGTGAGATTTGAAAATAGAGAGCTCGCGAATACTGTAGTCACGTTTGAAGAACTGAAAGAACTACTGCAACCAAGAATAAAAGAAATCGCCAGTAATGAAAATGCGAGACGTACGTAAGATGTGTTTTTCATAAATATTTCATCGGTATCCGGCGGAATAAAAATTATTTGTGGAAAAAAATAGGCAAAAAAATGTTCTTCGAGGGCGCCGCTGCCCGCGCTGACTATTTGGCGCGATGAGAGAAGTCTAGTCCAGTCAAGTCCAGGCAAAGCTGTGCTGCTTTGGCGTCGCCAAAGAAAACTGCTACCATCGATAGAGTCATGAAATCTCTTTTTTTAATTTTTATTTTAATCGCCATGTCGTTGTCTTTTATTTCAGTGCAAGCTTTAGCTGAAGAAGAAAAACCAGCGACCGAAAAAGCCAAAGAAGGTGCAAGCGAAGCTGACACCATGCCTTGGCTTGCGATCGAAGCGAAAATTCAAGAGCTTGCCGCAAAAATTGAATCGAAAAAAGAATCGATCAATAAAATGCTCGAGGAAAAAGAAAAGCTCAAAGACAATTCTCCCGAGCTGAAAGATAAAATCAAAGACATTATTTCCGAGCACAAGGCTTTAGAAAAAATGGCGGATGATTACTCGTCGCAGATCAATCTTTTAAAGTATCGCTATCCCGAAAGACATGCCAAGCGCGATCGCAAATATGATCGCATCGATATTAAATCCGTCGAAGATATGGAACAAGCTTTGGGAATCGATGGAAAATTAAATCGCAACATGGTTCGTATGCGAACGACTTATGATGTGCCGGCGCCAGTGAAAGAAAAGCCAGCAACGTCATCCACGCCACAAAAAAAGTCAGTCCCCAAGGGCGACACCATCGAAGAGCAGTTACCGATCATCATGCAAAAATAAAAATCACTGCACTGGTGAGAATTGAGGAACATAGCGGATCTCTTTGGAGCCGTCGGTGTCGTCCTCATATTTTTGATAGTTGTTCTGATTCTCTTGATGTTTGGCGGCGATCTGTTGATCGAGCGCCTTGTTGGCTTCATCATTGAGCTTGTCTTGTTCTTCCGCGCTGACCGCGGGTTTTGGATGATCGCCAGCATAGGTGGCTTTGCCGTCAGAAAATTCGACTTCTTTTTCTACGCGCTGATCATTGTCATAGAAAACATAAGTCCAACGATCGGCATTGTGCACGCGTTCGGTGCGCTGAGGAGATTCCATAATATCAAGAACTTGATCTTTCTCCATGCCGATTTGGATTTTGTTAAAACGCTTTTGTGGGCTGGAGCAAGCCGCAAAAATCAAAATCAAAAATGGTAAAATAACAAGCGATCTCATTCAAATCCTCGTCTCACAATCATACCATGAACTTTACAGACGGCCAGAGCAGAGTTCCGGTCTTGTCTCATTATGAGACAAGGTTTACAGTCGTTTCTTGAAGCAAACAGAAGGAGCGGTCATGGCGAATTTAAACTTTCAGTTTCAGGGAAAAACAGTGGTCGTGACGGGTGGCGCGCAAGGAATTGGCTTTCAGATCACTCGCCAATTTTTGGAGGCCGGTGCTCAGGTAGCGATTTGGGATTATTCCGCAGATGCGTTAAATAAGGCCAAAGACCAACTGTCGTCTTTTGGCAACAATGTGGTGACAGCGCAGGTCGATGTAACCAAGAGAGATTCTGTCGCGCTGGCGGCGAGCTCGCTGCCGTGGCCTTTGGATATCGTCGTGAACAATGCCGGGATCACTCGCGACAAAAGTTTTGTAAAAATGAATCCCGAAGATTGGGATGCCGTGATTTCCACCAATCTCACGGGACTTTTTAATGTCACCAAAGGGCTTTTTGAAAAGTTCAATTCGGCTTCAAATAACAAGAGAATCATTAATATTTCCAGTGTGGTAGCGCTCTATGGGAATTTTGGCCAAACCAATTATGTGGCGGCAAAAGCCGGCGTGATTGGGATGACCAAAACGCTGGCCAAAGAGCTTGGGAAAAAAGGCTTCACAGTGAACGCAATTGCTCCTGGATTCATTCAAACGGCGATGACTGATGCTATGCCGAAAGAGGCCATCGAAATGATGACGGCAAAAATTCCCGTGGCGCGCATGGGGCAGACGAAGGACATCGCCAACGCGGTTTTATTTCTGTCTTCGGAGGCTGCGGGATATGTGAACGGCACTGTTTTGAGTGTCGATGGCGGGATGACTCTCTGATTAAAATTTCAGCAAATGAGTCTCAGTCCTTGCCGATGCTTTCATTTTCAATTAGTTTTCTGAAGATCCGGTAAAGAATATATAAGACTCGTTTTCTTACTCTTCCTGAAGGAGTTCATTGTTGTATGTCTGATAATCATGACCATTACAATCGCGGTGGAATGTTGGCCTTCCTGTTTTCGATGGTCTTCGTTTTCCTCTTCTTTATTTACATCGTTGCCATTCATCCTGGAGTAGACCTCGGCGAAAACGCTCACTTGCCGCCAACCAAAGCAGATGCAGCCGCTGCCGATTTAGCCAATGCTGACGTTGATGTTTCAAAAGTTGCAGAACCTTGGAAATCAAATCCAGATATGGTGAAACATGGTCACCATGTTTTCGAAAACACCTGCTCAATGTGCCATGGTGCTGAAGCTCATGGTGATGGTCCTGCGGGAGCAGCTTTGAATCCAAAACCACGCAATTTGATTGAAGGTCCTTGGAAAAAAGGCGGCGGTTACATTGGTTGGATGACTGTGATCAACGAAGGGATCGCGGGCTCGGGAATGGCTTCTTGGAAATCTCTGCCTTTAAATGATCGTTGGGCTTTGGTTCAATTCATTAACTCAATCACCAAAGCAAAAGTGACAGAAGATCCGGCAAAAGTGGAAGCGTTCGCAAAAACAGTGAAATAAGAATGACAAAAATTTTTTCGGAGTCACATTTTATTGCAGTTCTTTTAAGTTCGATGCTCGCGCTGACGGCAAAGGCTGCTATTTACTCGGGTGATGCTCGAGAAGTGGGAGTTTCATCGACGGAAGCTCCGAAAGATCTCGCCGGCATTGGTTACACTGAAAAGCGTGGCGATAAAATTGATTTGAATCTTAAATTTAAAGACGAAGATGGCAACGAAGTGTCATTGGGAAAATACTATGATGGCAAACACCCGGTGGTGATTAGCCCCGTCTATTATGCTTGCCCAGGGCTTTGCAACTTTCACTTGAATGGAGTGGTTGAAACTCTGAAAAAAATGGATTGGTCGGCGGGGGATCAATTTCAATATGTGGCGATCAGTTTTGACCCCAAAGAAGGCCCAGATCTCGCAAAAGCAAAAAAAGCTTCTTATATGAAAATTTATGATCGCAAAGGCACCGAGAACGGTTGGCACTTTCTGACTGGCGATGCGGAGACGATTAAAAAATTCACCGAACAAATTGGCTTTAAATACAAATGGGACCCCGAGCAAAAACAATGGATGCATGCTTCGGCGGCTGTTGTGACAATGCCAGATGGTGAGATCTCAAGATATCTGCATGGAATTATTTTTGATGCTAAGACCTTTAAGTTAGCGATGAGTGAAGCCGCTGACGGCAAAGTCGGCACGATTGTCGACAAGTTAGTTTGGTTTTGCTCTCATTATGATCCTCACCAAAGTAAGTACACCTTGTATGCCTTTCGGGTGATGCAAATGGGTGGGTTGGGGATCATTTTAATTTTGGGCGCGATTTTGGTTCCAGTGTGGATTCGATCTCGTAAGAAACATGTTTAAGGGAATGAGGAGAATGGTTCGATGACGCGGATGATGCTTTTCCTATTGCAGACCATTGATCAGGCGCGAGCGGCCGGCGGGAGCTTTATGCCTCCTCAAGCGACCGAAATCGCGAAAGAGTACGACAGTCTTTATGCTTTTCTCTTGTGGGTCAGTTTGATTGCCTGCTTGATTCTGATTGGCGGAATGATTTATTTCGTCGTGAAGTACCGACGTAAAACAGCGAATGATAAAACACCATATATTTCACACAATACATTCCTTGAATTCCTCTGGTCATTTATTCCATTGGTGTTCTTCTTGGCGATGTTTGGTTGGGGCTGGTATTTGTATCAGCAGATGCGCACGATGCCCGAAAACGGACTTGAAGTGCATGTTCATGCCAAACAATGGCAATGGGATTTCGCTTACAAAAGTGGAAAAACATCCTCTGGTGAATTCACTGTTCCAGTGAACACGCCAGTGAAGTTGATTATGACTTCATCTGATGTGATTCACTCGTTCTACATTCCTTCCATGCGTATCAAACAAGATGTGATTCCGGGTCGTTATACGGCGGAATCCTTCAACGCTGAAAAATTGGGCGACTTCCAAATTTTTTGTGCTGAGTACTGTGGGATTTCTCACTCGGGGATGCTGGCAAAAATGCACGTGGTGTCTCAAGAGGACTATGAAAAATGGTTGCAAGAGAATGACGAAGGCCTGACGCTCGCTCAAAAAGGGGAGAAGCTTTACAACTCAAAAGGTTGTGTGGCTTGTCACTCCGTCGATGGATCCATCAAAGTTGGGCCTTCTTGGAAAGGCCTCTTCGGATCGAAACAAGAATTGGTTTCCGGCGGGACCGAGACAGTTGACGACAATTATCTTCATAACTTTATTCTCAATCCAAACGCAAAACCTGTGAAAGGTTTCCCAGTGGGAGTCATGCCGACGTTCCAGGGACAACTGACAGAAGAAGAACTGACAGCGTTGATCGAGTACGTCAAATCGCTGAAATAGGAGAGATGCTTCATGGGACACGCAGCTACTGGAAAAAATTATATCAATGAATTCCCCGGGATTAAATCTTGGCTCACGACCTTAGATCATAAACGAATTGCCTTGATGTATATGTTCTCTGTTCTGACCTTTTTCTTGCTCGGTGGAATTATGGCGCTGCTTTTGCGAGCGCAATTGTTTCACGGTCCGAATCTTTTTGGAGCTCAGACCTACAATGAAATTCTGACTTATCATGGCGCCATCATGGTGTTCATGGTGATCGTGCCAGGGATTCCGGCAATTTTTGGAAACTTCTTTCTGCCACTGCATATCGGGGCGAAGGATGTTGCCTTTCCAAGATTGAACTTGATGAGCTGGTACGTTTTCATGGGTGGAGCCGCTCTGGCGATCACGACTTTCTTCACCACTCAGATTGACACGGGTTGGACGTTTTATACTCCATACTCGATCAAAACGGGAACGGCTGTTGTTACCATGGTTATCGCCATTTTCATTATGGGAATGTCGTCGATCATGACGGGCCTCAATTTCATCGTGACTGTTCACAAGCTTCGTTGCGAAGGCATGACGATGTCGAGAATTCCGCTTTTTGTTTGGGGAATTTATTCGACAGCCATCATTCAGGTTTTAGCGACGCCAATTCTTGGTATCACTTTGTTGTTGTTGGCTGCTGAGCGCGTGTTTGGAATCGGCATCTTTGATCCGACCTTGGGTGGAGATCCCGTGTTGTTTGAACACTTTTT
>Ga0134125_10000404_pt1 | contig 58030 bp, 43 predicted proteins | sample KB31751_FD_96464 | JGI IMG/M metagenome (GOLD analysis project Ga0134125, IMG submission 96464) | Terrestrial soil microbial communities with excess Nitrogen fertilizer from Kellogg Biological Station, Michigan, USA - KB3-175-1 | ecosystem: Environmental > Terrestrial > Soil > Unclassified ... | reverse complement strand
GGCCTGGTGGCTGCTACCGCTACAACAAGGGAGGTAAAAGCGGCGAAAAGCTGGTTCGATTCTGGTTCTGGGCTTGTTTTGGGGGTGTCAGTCTTTAATTCCACTGGCGCCTCAGTTTGCTATCGTTTTGCCCACGACCTCTACTGTCTAGACCACTTTCTACCACTTTCGACCACAATCTTATACCTAAATGCTTTGCTGTCAATGAAAAAGTTTCAGGTTGAGACAGGGGTAGTGGGTCGAATGGGGAAAGCACTATGCCTTGCGGTTTGCAGAACACGCGACCACAATTTGTACGGTTTAGAACTGTGGTTCAATTCCCCGCAAGCGCGTGACTCTTAAGGAAGATAAATTTGTTTCGCCGATCCTGTGGAAAACCTAAAGGCGAACAAAAAGCGATACTGAGCGAAAACGCCGAAAATATACCCAAAATGACGCAAAATTGATCGGGCGCAGAGACGCTTGCTCTTTCTCCGCACTACCGAGCCTCACCAACGTTTCCGCACTCTCACCAATAATTTTCAGCGTCACGGTTACAAGCACCCTTCTCGGAACAATCCTCGGCGCAATCTTGAAGGCAGGAAATCAATTCTCACAAAGTTTTAGGGGGTTCTCGGAGAAGGGCACGGCTTTCAGTCGTGCGCAAAGACGCCTAAAGCGCCGCGTCTTTAGCCGCCGAGGGCCGCTATTGATCGAGGACGATAACTTCTATTGACCCAACCTTAGACCCTTTGCCCGTGATGCCTGATAAGGCACTCTCACTCTGGCCGCCCCTTGTGAAAGGATTTACACTTGCCCGTACGCCGCTTCGTTCGAATTGAAGTCCGAAAGTTGGAGGATTCCATGAAGAAGGTTTTCACCCTGCTTTGCGTGCTCGCTTTTGCCGCGTGCGTCTTTGCGCAAGACACAACTACCGCACCCGCCGCTCCGCAAGATACGACCGCGCAGCCAGGCAGCACGAAGGTCGAGCCCATGGAAGAAACTCCTGTGTTCCGCGTGAAAGTGGTTTCGCGCACAACCAAGGCCGTGAACTATCGCCATCGTGGCGGCTCGACCACTGTGGACATGAAAGGCACCAGCTTGATGCCCGAAGTAACCGGGCGCGCCAAGGTGGACGGCAAACAAGGGCGTCTCGCCGTCAGCGTGGAAGTCCAGCACATGGTTCCTGCCCGCAAGTTCGGCGGACAATATCTTACTTACGTTCTGTGGGCCGTCACGACGGAAGGCCGGGCGGTCAACCTGGGAGAAATTGTTCCTGACAATTCCGGCAAAAGCAAAATTGACGTCACCACAGACCTCCAGGCTTTCGGTTTGATCATCACCGCCGAGCCGTACTTCGCCGTCACCCGTCCCAGCGATCTGGTCGTCGCCGAAAACATCATTCTGCAAAACACCAAAGGCTTCGAAGAGCCAATTGACGCCAGGTACGACACCCTCGAAGGCTCGGAATATGCGATTGATGTTCCCGCCGATCAGCTTCCTTCCGCCACGGCCGCGCCCAACACGCCGCTCGATCTTCTCGAAGCGCGTAACGCCGTTGCCATTGCCAAAGCCGCCGGAGCGGACCAGTACGCAGCCGACAGCCTGGCCAAATCTCAGGACTTTCTGACCCGTGCGGAAGATTACCTGAAGCGCAAGCAGGGCCGCACTCCCATTGGCACGGCATCGCGCGGCGCAACGCAAATGGCTGAGGACGCCCGCGTCATCACGCTCAAGAAAAAGCAAGCCGAGCGCGTGGCGGCAGAGAAGCAAGCCATGCTTGAGAAGCAACAGAAAGCAGAAGCTGATGCGCGCGCCGCCGCCGAAGCCCAAGCCAAAGCCGAAGCGCAAGCCCAGGAGGATGCTCGCCGTCGCGCTCAAGCCGAAGCCGATCGCCAGGCTGCGTTAGCGGCGCAGGCCGAAGCCGAAAAGCAGCAAGCCCAGGCTGACGCCGCTCGCGCCGCGGCACTCGCGCAACAGCAACAAGCGCAAGCCGACGCCGAAAAAGCCCGCCAGGCCGAAGCTGAAGCCGATCGCCTGCGGCAGGAAGCCGAGAACCAGCGCCAGGAGGCCATCCGCCAGAAAGAAGAAATGCGCGCCCGTTTGTTGAATGCGCTGAACCAGGTGCTTGAGACCAAAGACACGGACCGGGGACTCGTCGTCAACATGCCCGACGTTCTCTTCGACAGCGGACAATACACCTTGAAGCCGGCGGCCCGCGAACGCCTCGCGAGAATTTCTGGAATCATCGGCGCTTATCCAGACCTCAAACTTCAGATCGAAGGCTACACCGACAGCATTGGCAGCGATGAATACAATCAACGCCTCTCGGAAAAACGCGCTGGCTCAGTGCGCGACTACCTCGTGGATTCCGGCGTTTCCGTCAATAACGTGTTGGCGAAAGGCATGGGGAAGAACGATCCTATCGCCGACAATAAGACTGCGGCGGGGCGGAAACTGAATCGCCGTGTTGAAATGATCGTCTCCGGAGAATCTATTGGCACAGGGACCGCCGGGGCTGGCGGAGCTTCCAGCGTGACGCCGCCGACAACGGCGCCCATTCCGCCAGCTGCAACTCCGGCAACGGCGCAGTAATGTTTGCGAATATAGGTTGGAGAATTCGCAAAGAGGGAACTCAACGCAGGGTATTCAAGGCTGCCAGGGAAGGGTCTCGTTACTAATTTGCGGCTGAACTCAGGCCTGCGCCCGACACTGGCGTGTTGAATGCTCGCGTACCTCGCGCCAGCAGATGTTCACTCGCCGACCGGTCCTCTGTCGGCTTATCGCTCCACAGAATTCCGTCTTCAGCGGGCCAGCTTCCAATTTTACTGAAAGGTCCCACCAGCTCCCGGAGCGGACCTCAGCCGTCGAACTCCGCGACCCGCTGTTTGTTATTGGATCTTTCGCAGGCTGGGAATCAAAGAATGTGCCGCCAGCTAAAAGCGCATCAATCGCGCGAATCAAATCTCGCGCGGCTTGCGACTTGAGCACTACGCCTTGCGCCTGCGCCTCGCGCGCCTCGGCGTGTAATCTCTCCGAGTCATGCATCGTGAAGATCAAAATGCGTGTCCCCAGGTCCAGCGCGGCAATTTGGGACGCCGCCTCCAACCCGCTCACCTTGGGCATAGTGATGTCGAGAATAATAACGTCCGGCTTCTCCTTCTTCGTCGCCTCAACCGCTTCTTCCCCGTCCTTCGCCTCGCCGCAAATTTTCCATTCGGGCCGGGATCTCGAAATCAGAGTGCGAATACCCTCGCGCACGATTTCGTGGTCGTCCGCCACCAGAATTCGAACTGACATGTCTTTCACCTGTTTTCTTTGCCATGGCCCTCACCATGGTTGCCGCCCCATCGTTGTTGCCCAACGCGGATGCCGCTTTTCCCACCCAAACTTCTCCGTCTTCAGTTTGCGGGAACCGTGGCCACCACACGCGTGCCGGTTTCTTTTGAGATAAGTTCCAGTTTTCCCCCGAGTTGCCGCATGCGCTCGTTCATGCCGCGTACCCCAACACCCATCGCGCCCATCCAATCCGGGCCCGCATGTTCCAGCACTTCGGGTTTAATGCCCCGCCCTTTATCTTCAATCTCCAAAATGCAAACATCGTCCTTCTTCGACAATCGCACATGCGCCACCTCGCTGCCCGAGTGCCGATGCACATTCGTCAAGCCTTCCTGCAGAATTCGAAACAGCGCCAATTCCTTGTCACGCGCCAACCGCCCGAAATCGGACCGCACCTCAAACGTTGTGACAATGCCGCTCCGTGAAGAAAATCCATCCAGATACCATGGGATCGCGGATTTCAGTCCCATCTCTTCCAGCATCGGCGGATAGAGCAGATACGAAACCGTCCGGACTTCTTTGATCGAATCTTCCGCCAGGCGAATGCACTCCGCGATTTCGCGGGATGCTTCGCTGTCCTCTGTGCCCAGCAAGCTCGCCGCTGAATCCAGTTTCATCTTCAGCACCGCCAGGTATTGTCCCAGGCTGTCATGCAGATCTCTTCCAATGCGCTTTCGTTCTTCGTCCTGCGTCCGCAAAAGGTGCAGCGACAGTTGCCGCAACGACTGCTCTGACAGGTGCAATTGACCCTGCGCATCCCTGCGTTCCCCAATTTCTTTTTTCAATTCATTCTGCACACGGAGTCGTTCCGTAAAGTCCCGAGTGACCTTGGCGAAACCGACCAGCTTTCCAGTCCTGTCCCGAAGCGCGGTGATGATCACGTTCGCCCAGAACGGAGAACCATCCTTCCGCAAACGCCATCCCTCGTCCTCGAACCGGCCTTCCTTTTCCGCGATCACCAACTCCCAGTCTGGTTTTCCGTTGGCGATGTCCTCTGCCGGATAGAACGCAGAAAAGTGTTTTCCTATGATTTCGTGTGCCTTGTAGCCTTTGATGCGTTCTGCGCCAATGTTCCAGGTGCTGACGTTACCCTGGGGATCCAACATGAAAATGGCATAGTCCTGCACTGCTTCGACCAGCAGACGAAACCATTCTTCGCTCTCCCGCAAAGCCAGCTCTCGCTCCAGGAAATCAGTTCTCTGCTGCAGCTCTGCAATGCTTCTGAGCCGATCATCTTCGCTCATGAGCCCCATGAATGCCTCGTTGGGAAGAACCCTGGAATGTTCGTCGCACATCCGCCGAAACAGCTGGGAACTCCCATCCCGTCCGAACTCTTTTGCGGGATAGGCGCATAACAACGAAAAAGAATACTCGTTCGCTAACTCATTCCAAAGCTGCTCCACGCGGATGGCTTCTTCGCGCTTGCCCTGCTCCCACAATAGTGCGACCAGCTCTCCGAAAGCGGCTACCCGGCAATCCTTCCCACCGACAACCTCCCCGGCCTGCTTCAACACACTGCCAATCGTCTCCTTGAAACCGGCTTCATCCAACTGCCCATCAATCATGAACTTCGCTAACGTCTCATGCGCGGCAAAAGCTATGTAGCGGCCTTGTATGGCCGCCTTGGTGGTGTCCAGCCCATGTTCCCGTAAACGTGCTTCCAACTGCGCGCGATGTGAGTGGGTTGCGATCAAAACTGCGACGTCGCCAGCCGCAAGAGCGCCGCCCACAAACCGAACCAGAATGTCGATCAGGAAGTTGTCGTCCGTATATAACTGCACCTCATGTCCGATTTTTCGATGGTTGGGGACGTGCGCCAACACGGGCATGCTCTCAAAATCACGGAATACCCTGGCGGTGGACATTGAACCCCTCGGCGGAGACGGGCCAATTATCTGAAAATACTGGGGATTAGTCTATACAGGAATATGGGTATGAAAAACAGCAGTTCGGCGTGAGATTTTCGCCACCGGTTCACTCCTATGCAACCGGCGGGATGGCAACTCTCGCAGATAGCAACTGCAATCTGACGTCGGCCCCTCGCGGCGAAGGGTGAGGACTTTTAGGTTTTTTAAGCTTGCCCCGGGTCGCGAATCCCGCCGCACACCGAGCCGATAAGGTCCCTTCTCCCCGGGAACCAGCCCCGGAACCAGTCCTGATTGCCTCGTTTAAATTCAGGCCCATTTTGACGGGCAAATCGCCAGATTTTCGTAATCTGAACTCAATCGCATGAAAACAAGCCAGATATATTTCTTGACAATATTACATATTGAAATATTAAAATGACAGTCAGTGATATGAAACTGGGAGAGAAAATACGCTACCTGCGCGAGGTGGAAGGCTCTCTTCGCGGATTGGGCCGCCCCATGAACCAAATGGAACTGGTCAGCGCCATCCGCAAGGAACAGAAGAAGGCCATCAGCCAGTCCTATATCTCTCACCTGGAAAGCGGATCTCGCCCTCACATGACGCAGTCCACGCGTTCACTGCTGGCGAAGTTTTTCAAAGTACATCCCGGATTCCTGGTGGATGATCCCGAGGGTTATCACACCGAACTCACCTCCGACCTGCGCACGGTCGAAGGCAAGCTCGATGTGTGGCTGTTGCAAGGCTCCGAGCGCTTCGCCAGCGATCCTGAGGTCAGCGAAGTATTGATCAAGGCCGCGCGGGAAAAAGACACGCGCCGTTGTTTCCTGTTGCTCGGAGCAATCCTAAACACTCCAGGACTCGCGGAACGGCTGCTCGAAGCCTTGCATCCGGAGGCCGCAAAGGGGTCGAACGCTCGCGAAGGGAGGCGGTCACAATGACCTGGGCCAATTTTTATCTTCTCTGTTTCGCCGTGGGCTTTGCCTTCAGCGTCGTTTCCTTTTTCATGGGAGGCTTGCGCTGGCATCTGCCATTTCATTTTCATCTTCATGGCGGAGTGCCTCATGTTCATGGCGGTAGCGCACACGGCTCTCACGGCAAAGCGTCCGTCTCGCCGCTGAATCCAGTTACGATTGCAGCATTCCTTACGTGGGCTGGCGCAACAGGGTACCTGCTTACGCGTCACTCCACGCTTGTATCGTTCGCGATCGTCGCTGCCGCGGCTGCCGCAGGTCTGGCAGGCGGCGCGATCATGTTTTTCTTTCTCGCCCGCGTGCTCACCTCCGAAAGAGAAGAACTTGATCCCGCTGATTTCGATATGGTCGGCGTGCTCGGGCGGATATCGATCCCTGTTCGTGAATCCGGCACCGGGGAAATTATTTATTCGCAGGCAGGCACGCGACGTGCTTGCGGTGCCCGCGCGGACCAGGGTTGCGCCATCCCTAAAGGTACTGAAGTGGTTGTGACCCGCTATGAAAAAGGGATCGCATATGTTCGCCTCTGGAGCGAACTTGCTGGCGAAGATGCAACAGACGCCGCGACAAGCCCCTCCGCGCAAACTGGAGGCACGCAATGACGAGCCCCGCAATGACCATGACAACAACGACGAACCGCAGATTCTGGCACGTCGCCATCGCCGCTTTGTGGGCGGCGCTTCCGGCGATTTATTTCCAGTATGCCGATGCGTGGGGGCGCTTGCCGGTTCGCATGGCCACGCACTTTGACGCGAGCGGTCATCCCAATGGCTGGGCTCCGCGCGAGACTTCCATGTGGTTCATCATGGGCGTCACGGCGTTCGTCGTCGTCCTCGCCACTATTCTGTTGGCGCGAATCCGCAAGCCTGACACGGCTTCGTGGGGAGTGCTGGCGATGTTTTACATCGTGCTGGCGATACTCTACCGTGCCTCGGCGGCGGTTATCGAATATAACCTCTCCGGCAATTTTTCAAGCATGGCTTGGGAGATGAAACTCCTGATCGTCGCGGTTGTCGCCATCATTCTTCTTTCGGTCGTCCCCAGACGCAGAGCGGCGTTGCAGCATGGCGACATTGTCGCCGAGGAAGTTCACTCTTCAGCCACACTGTCCATCGTTTTTGGGGCGGCTGCTTTGTGCGAGATCGCCGCTGCTTTCGCATTGCAAATTCCTGCCGCCCGTCTTGGTCTATTGATCGCTGCGGCCCTTTTTATTGCCATCACCGCAATGACAGCCAGCGGATTTCAATATCTCTTTCGCCGCACGGGACTGGAAATTCGCACCCTCGGTTTCCGCCTGCGTTCTGTTCCGCTCGCGCAGATTCAGGACTACGCCATCCAGCCGTGGAGTTGGGTGCGCGGCTATGGCATTCGCGGCGTGGGAGCAAGCCGCGCATACGTGTGGGGCAATCGAGTGGTCCATATCCGGACCAATGATGGAGAGATTTTTTTAGGACACAGCAATCCAGAGCGGATTGTGCGCGATCTGGATGCGATGAAGCAGTCGTCGCACGCATGAATGTGGAGTGACGGGCCTCTCGCCCGTCGGGGGTTTAGGGGAGGAGGCAATTATGTTTGGACTGTCAATCGGGGTGGAAATTTGGATCTTCGCCGGACTCGGCGTAATGGTCCTTTTGTTTTTGATGAGCGCCATGGCCAGGCTCTATCGCAAGGCTGGCCCACATGAAGCGATTGTAGTGTACGGATTCCGCGGCAAGCGCGTGATCACCGGCCACGGAACCATTGTGTTCCCCATGCTGGAAAACTGTCACGGCCTGTCGCTGGAGTTGATGTCGTTCGACGTTGCTCCGCAGCAGGACTTGTACACCAAGCAAGGCGTCGCGGTTACTGTCGAAGCTGTCGCTCAAATCAAAGTCAAATCCGACACGGAATCAATCTGGACTGCGTCGGAGCAGTTCCTCACCAAAAGTGCCCAGGAACGTGAGAGCCTGATTAAGCTGGTAATGGAAGGCCACCTGCGCGGCATCATTGGCCAGTTGACGGTGGAAGAAATCGTCAAGCAGCCGGAGATGGTCGGCGACCGCATGCGCGCGACCTGCGCCGATGATATGAGCAAGATGGGGCTTGAGGTCATCTCGTTCACCATCAAAGAAGTCCGCGATAAGAACGAGTACATCATCAACATGGGCCGGCCGGACATCGCCCGCATCAAGCGCGATGCCGACGTCGCCACGGTGGAAGCCGAGCGCGATACCGCCATCCGGCGCGCATTGGCCACGCGCGAATCAGCAGTTGCCAAAGCGCAGGCCGACCAGGAGCGTGTGCTTGCGGAAACTCTTTCGATGGCCAAGCAGGCCGAGGCGCAGCGCGATCTTGATGTGAAGAAAGCGCAATACCTCGAAGTTACCAAGCGCCAGCAGGCGCAGGCTGACAAAGCCTACGACATCCAGACCAACATCATGCAGCAGCAGGTGATCGCCGAGCAGGTGAAGGTGGAGCAGGTTGAGAAAGAAGCGCAGGTCAAAGTGCAGGACGCGGAAATCAATCGCCGCGAACGCGAATTGATTGCCACTGTCCTTAAGCAGGCGGAGGTCGAACGTCAGCGGATCGAAACGCTGGCTGCTGCTGAAAAGCAACGCCTGATCGCCGAAGCCGAAGGGCATGCGTCGTCCATTCGCGCGCAGGGCGAGGCGGAAGCGGAAATCATCTTCAAAAAAGGTGAAGCCGAAGCCAAGGCCATGAACGTGAAGGCCGAGGCCTACCAGGAGTACAACCAGGCCGCGGTCATCGACAAACTGTTTGCCACCATGCCGGAGGTGGTGAAGGCATTGGCGAGTCCGCTGGCCAACGTGGACAAGATCACGATTGTGTCCACGGGAGACGGCCCAGCCGCCGGCCTGAACAAGGTCACCGGAGACATTACCAAGATGGCGGCGCAAGTTCCGGCATTATTTGAAACGCTCAGCGGCATGCCGATGAGCGAACTGCTGGGCAAGATCAGGCAGATCGGCGACAAGCCAACCCTGCCAGGAAACGGCGCGGCGAAGTAGGCGAGCAACAATGCGGGCACGGGCATTCTCACCCGTGCCTGCTCACAATCAGAGGGAGACTCTATGGCGACAGCAAAACCAATCAACATGGGCATGGCCATTGCTCTGGGTGCGGCGTTAGGCGCGGGCCTTGGCGTGCCCATGCACAACATGGCGTCGGAGTGGCGATTGGAGTTGCTCTAGGCGCTGCGCTCGGCGTCATTTCGCGGAACAACTCTGCACGCTCCGGTGGCGATGCTGATAAGAAACGAAGCACGCCGGCGGGTGGCCAGTAAATAACGAGGAGAAGATGAAGCGGCAAGCATCAGCATCATCCACGCAAATTGGCTTAGGAATTGTTCTTGGCATGGGCATCGGCGCGGCAGTCGCCGTCATTCTAGGCACCGGGGCCTTGTGGCTGGCCGTCGGCATTGCCATTGGAGTGGCGATTGGCGTCGGCATGTCACGCAACAAAAATAATCGCGGCGAAGTGATGGAGCCTGTCAGCCATCGCTCGCTCGTCAACCGGTATTGATTCACAAATGAATACGAAGCAAAGGAGTCTTTTATGGCGCTACTGGAACGGGTTTCTACTTTAGTTCGAGCAAATCTTAACGACCTCATTGATAAAGCTGAGCATCCCGAGAAGATGATCAAGCAGGTGATTCTCGATATGGAGAACCAGCTTCTGCAGGTGAAGACGCAGGTGGCCATTGCCATCGCCGACCAGCACCTGCTGGAGAAAAAACAAAAAGAGAACGAAGAAAAAGTTACGGAGTGGATGCGCAAAGCGGAGCTGGCTGTCGGGAAAAACGAAGACGACCTGGCACGCGTGGCCTTGCAACGCGTGGAAAGTTATCGCGAACTGGCGGGCAGCTTTGGGCAGCAGGTCGTTGACCAGAAGGCGCAGGTGGAAAATTTGAAGATCGCATTGCGGCAATTGGAAGGCAAGCTGGCCGAGGCGCAAGGGAAGGCGGACCTGCTGATCGCGCAGCATCGCCGGGCGCGGGCTGTGGGCAAGGCCAGCGACGCGAAGATCGCCGCCGGCAACGGATCAAAGTCAGGCACGTTCGACCGCATGAAGCGCAAGGTTTCCCACGCGGAGGCGTTGAGCCAGGCCAAGTCTGAGATCGCCGCCGATGATGTGGAAGACCGCCTGGCGGCGCTCGAAAAAGAGGACCGCATCGAGCAGCTGCTGGCGGACTTGAAGGCCAAGCGGGCGTGATGGCGATAGTGTTCCGCAGGGAACACATCGTCATGACGGAAGTGTCATGACAGTGATGTGATTGAAAGTAAGGGAGTAGTTGAGGTTGTATGTACAGAATCCATGTCTCGCAAAGGCGGCGAGACATGGGGCACCCGACTACGTGTATGTGTTCAAGTCCGCAAGGTATTCAGCATGGAGATAACAAAAAGACTGATCGGTGTTTCCGCCGTCGTCTCGCCACAAGGACAGGTGGTCGATGTTGATGTCGAGGCGTTAATACGTCGTCTTATACTCTTCGACACGTATATTTTGCAGTCGATCAGATTGCAGGAATTCCCATTTCTCGCCCGGCGTCTTGGTTACGAGCGTCTACGAGATTTGCTCTCCGCGAATCTTATCGGGATCCGTTGCGAATGTCTCCAGCTAATACAAACCGCACAATCAGGCATTTTTGGTGACCCGGTACTTCCAAATTTCCGGTACCAGTTTCATTGGCTCGATTTTCATGACAGAGAGAAGTATGTACATGACGGTCTTCAAGAGTTGCATAACCTTTCTAACGTTGCTCATAAAGATATCCTCAGGTTAAAGCGACAGATAATCGCTGCTATAGACCCGTTACCTAAAGAAATCCGGCCTGAATTATTTCCAGTTTTTAAGAGCGACATTCTCCACAACTCGCGCTTGCTCGAGAAAGCCGTGCGTATAGCAGCGAAAAAGATGCTGATGCAAGAGCCACCGTCTTTTTCCCTAAAAATCCATCAAGAATCCGACGATATATTCAGAGCTGAGACTGACCTGGCCCAACGTCTTTCTGTCGACGAGGCACAAGCGCACAAATTAGTTGAATTAGGATTGCTCGGGGTTGCGCATCTGACGCAAAGTATTGGAGAGATGAAAGCTTATTCTGCTCTAAACGGTTTTCGTGATGAAGAACTTCCCTTGTTTCGCGACAAATTAGACTCTCTCGCGGAAGCTGCTTCCTCTCAATCTAAAGAACTCAACTTCCAACGAGTAATCGAAATTGCGGACCTTCCAATTTTCGTTGGTGCATCTGAAATCGACATTGAACGCCTGATAAAAGTTAGAGATTTGCCCGAGACTCGCGAATTTAGAGATTGGCTTGTGAATATTGGAGCAGTGCCGGACCGCGAAATCAGAGAACGAATCGCCAGTATGCAGGCACTCGTCGGGCTGAAAATTGACAGCACGACCGGGCAAGTAATACGGTTTTTAACATTGAGCGCGGTGAGTTGTATTTCCCACATAAATCCTTTAATCACTTCAACTTTAGGCGTGCTGGATCAGTTTGTCATAAATAGGCTATTTCCCAGGTCGGGCGTTGCGGCATTCGTAAACGAACTCTATCCTTCAATATTCGATCGAGCAAAAACTATACCGAATTCGCACACTATCGAACGCGCGACTAAATAGCAAAATTAAATGCATCGAACCTCTCCTTTGAGGAGTTCGCTGCGCCCCCGCGGCTCGGAAGATTGCGCCCGATGGGCGCGTGGTCTTGAATATTGCAGCTACCCGGCACTGACGTGCCGGGCTATCATCTTCCGCTCCTACGGAGCTGGTTTGTGAACGCTTGCGGGTGGAATTCCCACGTCCCGCAAAGGCGGCGAGACGTGGGACACCCGGCGAGCTCAAGATCCTTCGACTTCGTTCGGCTAACGCCTCACTCCGCTCAGGATGACAAATCGGGTAGGGAAGGGTGAGACCCTTCGACTGCGCTCAGGACAGGCTTTTAGTCCTGCCAATAATCCCATCTTTCATGCCAAATGCAAGCTGGATGGGCACCCGGCAATCTGCATTGCCTGTTAATCTTCGCAGTACGCTCAACAATACAACCGTGATCTGCTACTCGACGGATGGATAGTTCTGGGAATGTCGAGGGTAAGACTATGAAGTTTGCGTGGTGTTGTACCGCATTAATTTTGGCGGTCCCACTGATTATTTCAACTGTAATCGCAGGAGAAGCTCAATCTACTTCCAAAGATGCTGCTGGAACACCGTTCGCTGACCAGGTATGGAACTCTCTTATGGACGGCAATAAGCGGTTCGTTGAGGGTAAACCAGCGTCGCACAACATTGTTTCTCAAAGGCAGAGCCTTACGAAAAGCCAGCATCCCGGCGCTTCCGTACTTAGCTGTTCTGATAGTCGCGTCCCGCCGGAAGTTATTTTTGACCAGGGCCTCGGCGAACTGTTTGTGGTGCGCGTCGCCGGAAACTCAGCCGATCCCATGGGCATAGGCAGTCTTGAATATGCAGTCGAGCACCTTGGCGTTACAGTGATTGTGGTGCTGGGGCACCAAAGCTGCGGTGCCGTGACGGCAGCCTGCTCTGACGACAAAATGCCGTCAGTGAATCTGGAGGCGGTAACGCAACCTGTCGGAGAATCATGCAGGATTGCCAAAGAAAAACATGGATCTGAAGATCTGGTTGAGTTCGCTATCAAGGACCATGTTCGCCAGACCGCGAATGACCTGCTTGCTCACAGTGAAATCCTCAAGCATGCTCACGATGCGGGAAAGCTAAGCATCATTGAAGCGTACTACTCGCTTGATTCTGGCAAAGTCACGCGGATGCAGTGACGGCGCTAAAGCGCGGAATCTTTGTGAGGCTTGGCGGCACGGCTGAAGCCGTGCCTTTCCCCAAAATCAACTTCCCCACTCAAGCCAAATGCATGCTTGAATGGGGCACCCCCAGCGGTGCCCTTCCCCAAAATCAATTTGACCCTAGAGAAAAGGGCGCCCCCAGCGAGTGCAAAACACCCCATCCCTAGCAATGTTAATTGACATAATGTCCGCTATGCATTACATTATGTCCTGTTTAGAGGTCACGCTATGCCATTAGATATGACTGAAGGCAAAAAGATCGCTCCCGGGGCTAAAACCCTGGGTCGGGTATTTCTCTCCCTTATTTTGTGGATGGGAACGTTCGCGATTGCGGCAAGGGTGTTGCGTCACCATCCCACCAATTTATGGACACGCGTTGGCTGCGTGCTCATGGCCGTGCTTGGTTTCCTGAGCTGGCCTGCATCGGTGGCAAAGCTGATTCGCATGCTGGGCGAATTTGAGCGGCGTATTCAGCTGGTGGCGTTGGCGATTGCATTTTTCGTTGATGTGTTATTCATCTTCACCGTCAACATGCTGCAACTCGCGGGCTTCATTGACTGGATATCCATACAGACGATTTTGCTGGTGATGTTTTGCACCTGGTTCGCGGCAATGCTTGGGACATCGTGGTACTACCGATGAAAAACCGGCTGCGCGTGTTGAGGGCGGAACAGAACTGGTCGCAGGCCGAGTTGGGTATGCGAGTGGGCGTAACGCGGCAGGCGATCAATTCGATTGAGACGGGCAAGTACGATCCGGGGCTGCCGCTGGCCATGAAGATCGCGCGCGCCTTTGGGCACAAGGTGGATGACATTTTTGAATTGGAGGAGAGCGACTGATGCGCGCCTTCCGCTATAAAGAGCGCTTCGAACAATCGCGGGAAGAAATTTTTGCCTTCATGATGGACCTGAGCACGGCGCCGCGATGGCGCAGCCTTGTGCGGCATATAGAGGTCGAAGGTGGAGGGCCGGTGCGGCAAGGCTCGATCCTGAACCTGACGCTTGATGTTGGAGGAAAGACGATGCATGTGCCGTCGGAAGTTCTGGTATATGAGCCACCGCATCGGTATAGCCACCGCAACATAACAAATGGAGTTGCGATGACTTTTGAATATCGTTTGGAAGCTGACGGAAACGGCGCCAGGGTATATTTTGACGGCGATGTGCGTCCGTTTGGATGGATGTGGCTGTTTCTTCCCGTGATATGGCGAACGATCTCCGGCCGCTATCGCGGACAGTTGGCGGCGCTGAAACGGGCAATGGAACAGCAGAAAAATTAGGCCAGGGCATCGGCTATTAAAGCGCGCCGATAAGCTAAAGCCGCACCCAGCCCAAATTAACTCCCCACTCAAGCAGACTGACGGCCTGCAAATAATCAGTGATTCTTGCGGCACGCTGGGTTTCGGTCCCCAGGGCGGCAGACGTGTGGCTTGGGCGCCGGCGCATTGGCCGCCTTTGCTGCGAACTTCGCATTGTCGTCCGCGATCTCGTCGGGGGTGGCGGTCCAGTTGATGTGAGTGACTACTGTCTTGCTGTCGGCCCACTGTTTTTCGAGTTGTTTCATGGTGTAGGCCTGCTGGTCGGCTGAGTAGCTGACCGCTGCGCAATATCCGCTTCCGGTCAGGACGGTGCTGAGGTCGTAGTTGGCGCTCATGTGTCTGTTGAACGCCGCAGAAATATCCGACGCGCCCTGGCTCCAGTGGATGACTGGAGTGACATAGATGATGAAGTGTCCGCCCTGCTGGCCCTGGTATCGGCAGAGCGTGTAATACGGGGTCTGGGCGCGCAGTGGCTGCGAGAATGCCAGAAGGAACATCGAGAGGAACAGAAACACGAACGACGCTGAAGCTTTAGTCAGGCGCAAGGTATTCATCTCCGGTAGCGATAGAATGGCCGATGGATTCGGTCAGCGCGGGATCATACGCTAATCCCGGGCGAATAGCGAACCTACGTCTGCTTTTGATGGACAGGGTGAGTCACGTTAAAACCGTCCGTCGTGTGATAGCGTAATTGGCCGGCGCAAAGAACGGTTGAACCCGTTGATATCCAGGCGGGTTCAGGGACTGATGATCGGGTGCAACGCCGAGTTGAGAGAGGGAGAGCAACTAAGACGATGAAATTTCTGAGAGCAGTTCTGTTGTTCGGCATGACATGTTTCATTGCGGTTAGCGTCAGCGCCCAGGAGCGCAAAGCATCCGCGCCACCACAAAAGGCTACCAACGCGCCCTTCGATATTCGCAACGCCTTTCCCCCGAAGATGCAGAGCTTCCCGCTTTATGGCGACGCGGCGATTCCGAATTCAAAGCCTGGGCCGGACGAAGAGAATGGCGCGGACCGCGGATTTATAAGGAACGTATCCCGTCCGCAAATCCAAGTCTATTTGCCTGCCAAAGACCGGGCCACCGGCACGGGCGTTCTGATTTTTCCCGGCGGCAGCTATGCCGGGCTCAGCTTCAACTATGAGGGGACGGAGCAGGCGCAGTTTTTTATAGACCACGGCATCGCTGCGTTTGTGGTGAAGTATCGGATCCCAAGCGACCGGACAATGGTAGACAAATCCATTGGGCCGCTTCAGGACGCACAGCAGGCGATGCGGTTTGTCCGGCTGCACGCAAAAGAATGGGGCCTGGACCCGGTGCGCGTTGGAGCCATCGGATTCTCAGCTGGAGGACACTTGGCGTCGACTCTGGCAACGCACTTCAACAAAGCTTATGTGGAGAATCCCGAACACGCCAACCTGCGGCCCGACTTCCTGATCGTGGTCTATCCGGTGATCAGCATGGACGCGAAGATCACACACATGGATTCGCGTAAGGACCTGCTGGGCGAGAACCCGTCGGAAGACCAGGTCCGTTTGTTTTCGAACGAGCTGCAGGTGACCAAGGACACGCCTCCGACGCTGATTCTTCAAGCTGCCGACGACCGGCTGGTGGATGTGGACAACAGCATCGTCTTCTTTGAGGCGCTGCGGCACGCGGGCGTGCCGGTTGCAATGCGCATATTCGAAAAGGGGCAACACGGCTTAATTTTGATTCCGCGCGACGAGTGGCAATCGGTGATTATGGATTGGCTGACCAGGGATGGGTGGTTGTGCAAGAAGTAAAGGTGAACAAAAGGGCGTGCAATTCCTAATCTCGCAAAAGCGGCGTGATACGGGCAGAATGCGTGCCGCAAACTCGCTTACGCAATCGAAACACAAGGTCCCTCCACTTCGTGGATCATCGCGTTGCGATAATCCGCTACGGTCGGGACGACAGAACGTGGTGGAATTGGAGAGTTAAGAGACAGTTTGGGAATTGAATAGTCCGGTCAGGCCGAATTCTCCAGTTCGTTATCCCACCGTTTCGGAAATCGCGGAGATGAGGCACCCCAATCGCTCTTCGCTAAAATCGAAAACCGAGCATCAAGCCAATCCAAGGCAAGGTGCTGGAATTTCGATTTTGTAGTATTGTCCCCACTGAGAAAAATCCCTGTGCGAAGGGGCAATTGAACATGAACAGGCGAACTTTTGCGGCCAGCATGGCGGCTGCCGCCGTGAGTACTACGTCGCTGAAGCCCAGACAATTGTTCGGCGCGGACAAAGCTGCTGCGAATGAGCCAGCGGAAGACGCTGGGCACGATCTGCCGATAAAGTTGTCGGTGATGTTGTGGACCATCCTTCGCGATTTGCCCTTTGAGCAGCGGCTGCAAAAAGTGGCGGAAGCGGGATACAGCAATGTGGAACTGGTGGGCGAGTATGCGCGGTGGACGCCGGATGAATTTGACCGCGCAATTGCGGCACGCAAGAAGTCTGGCATCACCTTCGACGCCACAGCCGGCTTGAAGCATGGAGTGTGCAATCCCGCCGATAGGGAAGCGTTGCTGGACGATCTGCGCGAGGCGCTGGTCTCGATGGAAAAGCTGGAGTGCCCCAGCATCATTCTCCTGTCGGGCAATGTCGTTCCGGGTCTGTCGCGTGAGGCGCAGCACCAGAGTTGTATTGACGGGCTGGAGGCAGCGGCAAAACTGGTAGAAGGAAAAACGATCGCCGGTAGTCCCGTACGTCTTTTGCTTGAAACCATTGACCCTGAAGAGAATCCGAAATATTTCCTGACTTCGGCTGCCGAAGCATTTGAAGTCGTCAAGGCAGTGGACCGTCCGCAGGTGAAGTTTCTCTATGATTTTTTTCATGAACAGATTGCGGAAGGCAATTTAATCGCGAAGCTCGAAAAGAACATCGAGCGTGTTGCCGTCGTTCACATCGCGGATGTTCCCGGCCGCCACGAACCGGGCACCGGAGAAATTAACTACGAGAGCATTTTTCGCAAGCTTGGCCAGCTCAGATATAGCGGAACGATCGCCATGGAATTTCAACCTACAGGTGATCCCGTTGTGCAACTCGCGCAAGCCCGCAAAACGGCGGAACGCTGCTACCGCGAAGGATTGCGGAAATGAAGGGCACGCTTCACGGCGCGTTTACGGAAAACCTCCCGATAGTTTCGATGATTTGGTCGCTAAAAGATGCTGACCTTCTCTCGTGCCGCAGTAAAATTCCTGCGACGGTGCGGCCAAACTGCTGGGCGGCTGAAATCATCCAGTCCGCCAGTACACCATTCTTTCATTTCGTTCCAATGAAAAATATCGAGGCCAAAAATGTTCTTATACTCTCGCATCGCGGGATTCAGGTGTGTCGGAACCCTTGCAGTCGCGGTTCTCGCAGGTCAATTCTGTTTCGCGCAGTTTGGTCAGGCCCCACGAATTACTGGGCCATGGATGGACAAAAGTCTGAATGCCGATCAACGCGCCGACCTGGTCATTGAGAAGATGACGCTGGATGAAAAGATTCAACTAGTGCATGGCGCCGGTGTCGTTGGCTTCGGGCCCACGGACCCTTCAATTGTGCGCTCCAATGGCGGCGGTGGTTTTGTGCCGGGCATCGCGCGCCTGGGCTTACCTGATTTGAACATGGACGACTCCGCGGTTGGGGTGGGCGGAGGTGCGCATCGCGGACGCTACTCGACGGCACTGCCCTCGGCTCTGGCGCTTGCCTCCAGTTGGGACCTTGAATTGGCGCGAGAAACGGGCGCGCTTATTGGGCGAGAACTCGCTGACCAGGGCTATAACGTAGCGCTCGGCGGCGGCGTGAACATCACGCGCGAAGCGCGCAACGGGCGCAACTTTGAGTATCTGGGTGAAGACCCGATTCTGGCCGGGAACATGGACGCGGAATGGATCCAGGGTCTGCAGTCACAGGGAGTGATCGGCGACATCAAGCACTACGCCGTCAATGATGCAGAAACCGGACGTTACTTCGCGAACACAATTATTGATAAGCGCGCGATGCGCGAAAGCGATCTGCTGGCTTTTGAGATTGGAGTGAAAAAAGGGAAGCCCGACATGGTCATGTGCTCTTACAACCTGATCAACGGAATCCATGCCTGCGAGAACGATTACACGCTGAACCAGGTGCTCAAGAAGGAGTGGGGATTTCAAGGCTGGGTGATTTCCGATTGGTTCGGCACTCACAGCACCGTGAAAGCCGCACTTGCAGGGCTCGACCAGGAGCAGCCGGGCGGGACTTATTTTTCTTCTCTGCTGAAGAAAGCTGTAGAAGATGACCAGGTTCCCGTGGCGCGCTTAAATGACATGGTGCATCGCATTCTACGCACAGAATTTGCCAGCGGAATTATTGATAATCCTCAGCCCACGAAAGTACCCGACGTGTTTCGGGGATTTAGGGCGGCGCAACGATCCGCGGAAGAGTCGAGTGTGTTGCTGAAAAATGCCGATGGGCAATTGCCCCTTGATGCATCCTCGGTAAAGTCGATCGCGGTCATCGGAGGCCATGCGGACGCGGGGGTTTTGTCTGGCGGCGGCTCGGGGCAGGTGGATCCTGCCGGCGGCAATGCAGTGCCTGATCCGGCGCACGATTCCGGCATTGATGCGATCTTCCTGCAGTGGGTATTTCATCGATCCCCTCCGCTCGCGGCCATTCGTGAATTGGCGCTCAATGCGAAGGTGACGTTCGATCCCGGAACGAATCCACAGGCAGCGGCGGCCGCGGCCAAGGCGGCAGATGTCGCGGTGGTCTTCGTTCTGCAACACATGCACGAAGGCGGCGACGCGGAATCACTAGCCTTGCCCAATGGCCAGGACCAGTTAGTGGAAGCTGTCGCGGCTGCCAACCCGCACACGATTGTTGTGATCGAAAGCGGAGGCCCGGTGTTAACGCCGTGGTCTGGGAAAGTGCAAGCAATCCTTGAAGCCTGGTATCCGGGGATTCGCGGCGGCCAGGCCATCGCGGACCTTTTATTTGGGCGAGTGAACCCGTCAGGAAAGCTTGCGGTCACGTTTCCCGCTTCCGACGCCGACTTGCCGCATCCGGCCCTGCAAGCGCCTCCCGGAAAACGGCCTGGGCCGATTGACGGCCTCCTGTTTCCCTTACCGACATTTTCGGTGAAGTATGACGAGGGTTTGAAGGTCGGATACAAATGGTTTGACGCGGAACACAAGCAGCCCGCCTTCCCATTCGGTTTTGGTCTTTCCTACACCACGTTCGCGTACTCGAACCTGCAAACCAACGGAGGTTCGTCGCTGGCGGTGAATTTTGTGGTTAAGAACACGGGAAGTCGCGCCGGGAATGAAATCGCGCAGGTCTATCTAAGCCTCCCGGCCTCGGCTGGAGAACCGCCGAAGCGCTTGATTGGCTGGCAAAGAATCAATCTGAAACCGGGCGAAAGCAAAACTGTAACGATGAATATTGATCCGCTTTACCTTTCTATATTCGACGTTGCGAAAGATAGGTGGGAAATTGCAGCCGGGGAATACAAAGTGATGGCAGGGCCGTCGTCAGCGACCTTGCCCTTGTCCAGCGACGTGAGGCTGAATGGAGCCGAATGAGCGCTAGGGCAAAAGGATGTTCAGTGCTTAGTTCCGAGAGTCTGAGGTCGGCCTTAATGCCATAGTGCTTTTCTGCTATTGCCCTGCGTCCCGCCAGTTTATAAGGTTTTATAAGGGGAACCAGCATTGCTGGCCCATCCGCTGGAGTCGGATAGGCGTGTCCCAGACGCAGGCACAATTTGTGCGAGGAGAATTATGGCCCACATTAAGCTTCCAGAAGGTTTGCCGGGGATTGTTGGACCACTCACGTTCAGCCCCGAGACCGCAAAACCGCTTACCGACCTGGCTGAAGTTTTGCTGCGCGGGCCGAATACGCTCACTTCAGGTGAACGCGAGATGATTGCGGCGCATGTTTCTTACCGGAACGAATGTGACTTCTGTCAGCTTTCTCACAGCGCCGCTGCGGCCGCGCACCTGGGCGGCAATTACGACCTCGTGGATTGCGTCAAAAGCGATCCTGAATCCGCTCCGGTATCCGACAAGATGAAGGCGCTTTTGAATATCGCAGGGAAAGTGCAAAAGGGCGGGAAGCAGGTTACTTCTGAGGATGTGGCTCGCGCCCGCGCCAACGGGGCGACCGACAAGGAAATTCACGACACCGTCTTGATCGCTGCCGCTTTTTGTATGTACAACCGTTATGTGGACGGTCTGGCGACTACTCAGCCGCTTGAGCGCGAGGCGTATTACGAAATGGGACAGCGGATGGCGCACGAAGGTTATGGCCGTCATCGGCAGGCAAAGCCACAAGAGGTGGCTTAGAGGAGCAAGAAGTCAATGGCTCACATTGATTTTGGCGAGGGCATTCCTGGCATACGCGGGCCTATGATCTTTAGTCCTGAAACCGCCAAGCCTTTAAACGAATTGGCTCAAGTCCTTTTGACTGGGCCGCATTCGCTTACACCGGCGGAACGCGAGATGATCGCCACCTACGTTTCTTCGCAGAACGACTGCTTGTTCTGCCAAAGTTGTCATGGCTCCATTGCTGCCCAACATCTTGGCGGAAGCGATGCCGATTACGAATTGATTTCCCAACTCAAGAAGAATTACGCATCCACTCCAATTTCAGAAAAGATGAAAACTTTGCTGGCCATCGCCGGCAAAGTCCAGCAAGGCGGGAAGAACGTAACGACGGATGACGTTGCCCGGGCGCGGGAGCAGGGCGCAACCGACAAAGAAATTCATGACACAGTCCTTATTGCGGCTGCGTTTTGCATGTACAACCGCTATGTGGATGGCCTTGCCACCTGGCAGCCCAGCGACCCGGAAGTGTACCGGGAGATTGGGAAAATGTCGGCCCAATTGGGCTATGTAGAACGCGACTACAAAAAGCCATTGGAATCTGTTACCCGGCTGCAAAATAAAAACCAGCGTTAAATATTCCGACCGAGAAATTTTCCGACCGTTTTACTTGATGTTCGCAAGCTTACCTGCGCATGGACATAGCAGGTAAAAAAATTGGAGACCCCAATGGCAAATCGAGCTGTTGCAATGGAAACAAGCCCGCAAACTTCAGAGAGCTCGATTCGTTATCCGGGATGGGGAGTCTGTGCCGCGGCGTTCGTCGGCGTAATGGTCAGTTTCGCCGCGATCATGCCGTATACATTCAGCTTGTTTCTTGAGCCACTTTCCAAAGCTTTCGGGTGGCATCGGGAAGCGATGTCCAGCGCCTTTGGCATCGCCGCGATCACGGTTGCATTGTTCTCGCCCGGGATTGGGATGCTGCTGGACCGTTTCCCGCCGCGGAGAATTATTCTTCCCAGCATTGTTGTTTTCGCACTGGCGTATATGTCGTTGAGCCGGCTTACGCCGAACATCACGCGCTTCTATCTCACATATTTCATTCTTGGCGTTGTCGGCAATGGAACCGCGCAGTTGGCTTACACGAGAGCGGTGCTTACATGGTTCCAGAAGCGCCGCGGCATTGCCCTGGCGCTCGTCCTTACGGGAAGCGGCACGGGCTCAATTGTGGTTCCTCTGATAGTGGAAGCGGTGATTCGCAAGTATGGCTGGAGCGACGCCTACATCGCGCTGGGGTGCATTGCGTTACTGGGTTTTCCGTTGACTGCGCTTTTGGTGCGGAACCGCCCCGTCAATCATGCGCGGCTCGACGATACTTTCAGCAGTGGGAGTTCCGTGGGTTCGGCCCTACGAGGTTCGATCTTCTGGATTCTGGCGGCAATGATCATGCTGGAAGCATTCGGTTCCAACGGACTGATTTCACATCTGGCCGCAATGCTCACGGAGCGCGGAGTTTCGGGAGAAAGCGCCGCCCTCGCGCTTTCGGTGATGGGAGCGACAGGCATTTTGGGCCGCTTGACGACGGGATTGCTGCTAGACCGTTTTTTTGCGCCCTACGTTGCCATGTTCATGCTAGGAATTTCGTCGGTAGGAATTTTCCTTTATATGTCTGCCGCCACCGCAACCGGCGCGCTGACAGCTGCCGCAATTGTGGGATACGGGCTGGGCAGCGAGGCCGACGTTGTGCCTTATCTGATTGCCCGATACTTTGGCCGCAAACATTTTGCTGCCTTGTATGGCTTAACGTGGACAGCCTACGCGGTGGGCGGAGCCACCGGACCTATTGTTGTCGGCCATTTTTATGACCGCGCCGGGTCTTATCAGCCAAGCGTGATTGGCGGACTCGCCTTGACCTGTGTGATCGGAAGTGCGCTCTGCTGGCTTCTGCCGCGCTATCCTGCGGAAGCTGTTACCGTGGCCGAAGACCTGGTTGGCACGACCTAACCGACTAGTCGTTATAAAGAAACTGCTAACGGCCCCAAGATATTCTGCAATTTGTCTAAGTAGCGCAGACCCACAATCACAAAATGAAACATCGGCGCTCATCTGGTTTGAGTCAACCAGAGGAATGCCGGTTTAGATTGCCTTCCTTGTTAGAACAATAGTTTTAATGCAAATTGCACCAGCCGTGGCGGATCAGCTTGCAGTATCTCGTTGAATGTTGGCGAGCTGATGTCGCTGTTGGGCAAGTGGAAGTTTGTGTGATTCAGAACATTGAAAAATTCCGCGCGGAACTGGAGATCTTTGCTTTCGGTGAGGCGTATGTTCTTCGAAGCTGCAAAATCCCAGTTTGTATAGCGAGGCCCGAGTGCTGCGTTGCGGCCTTCACTCCCAAATTGCTGCACGGGTGAATTCGGATCTGGAGTGATTCGCGCAAAAGCACTGGCGTTCAACCAATTCCCAGGTTGGCGTGGGCCGGCATTGGGGTTCTGGCCTGCTACAAGATTCGGACGGTTGGCCGAAAATCCCGTGATCTCCGGCGCTCCACCCTGCTGGGAGACATCATTGGAATCGAACACGGTGAATGGCGTGCCACTCATCGCGGTTACGATTCCGTTGAGCTGCCATCCGCCGAGCACGTGCTCATACCAATTTTGCTGATGCTGCCAGAAGGGAAGGTCCCATTCATAGCTGAACACCAGCCGATGACGAGCGTCGAACAACGACGGCCCGCGCTCGGCTGCGAGGTTGAATGGATTTTGTGCAAGGTCATTTTCTCCGGCAACCTGGATTGATCCTGAACCCGAGATGTTGAAGGAAGACACATCGTCAATTGCCTTCGAGTAAGTGTATGAAGTCAGGAACGAAAGGCCGTGACTGAACCGTTGGCGTAAGCTGGCTTCCAGTGCGTTGTAGGAAGAGTTTGCAACACCTGCAATTAAACCTGTCGAAGAAAACTTGCAGGTGCTCGGTAAATCCGCCAGCGTGCATCCGGAATGGATACGCCGCTGGTCGGCGTTATCGGTGGTCGAAATCGGGTTCCCGCTGCCGTCAACGCCCGGTATATAAATGGCTGGGTTTCCTTCAATCATCCGTGGCAGCTTGGTCCCTTTTGTTCCCACATAACCGACTTGCAGCAACAAATTGTTGGACAAGGATCGTTGCACATTTAGATCCCAGTCCTGTGCATAGGGCAAAGGCAAATTCGGGGCTAGCGTGAGATTTGTCAAAGGCGTGGCAAAGGTGCCGGGCGCCGGCGGGTTGCCGTTATAAGGATCGGAAAAGTTCAAAGGCTGCGTAGGCCCAAGGCTGATTTGCTCGGTTTGCAAATCCGGAGGCGCACTGATGGGCGCTTGCAATGGTCCGCCTTGCCCGGTGTAGTAGGGTTCGTAGTAGATTCCGTAGGCGCTTGTCACAAGCCACTTCGCGCTTCCAGTTGGATCCCAGGCGATGCCGACGCGAGGAGCAAAAGCTTTTTTGAATGTAGGAATCAAACCAGCGGGGACGCCTTTATCGCCGGGATAGAGCAACCCTTCCGGAGCAGTCGGCATAACGGTAGATTGTCGTCCAGGAATCCAGAGCGTTTGCCGATTGTGGATTTCGGTGTAAGGCGATGGCAGGTCGTAGCGCAAGCCAAGATTCAAGGTGACGCGCGGACTTATTTTATAGGTGTCTTGCACGTAGGCATTGAGCGATTTGCCGTTGATGCCACGTCCGAAATCGCCGCGCCCTTGCAGGAAGAAAACAGGCTGTCCGATCAGGAAGCTTGCGAATGCATCCGTTAAAGGGAAAGGGGCAAAAACGAAGAACCCGTTTGTGGCAATTCCTTGCAAAGCATTCGCATGGAAATGTTCAAAGCCGCCGCCGAATTTGAATTCATTGCGCCCGTGTACCCAGCTCAAGGCGCCGTTGTAGTCGTAAGCATTCTCGTAGGTGTTGCGGGGCCCGGTAATTGGGTCGCCCACGGTCGTGTATCCATTGACCTGAATAAAGGGCGGTCCGACGGCCAAGTCAAGGCTCGGCTGGTATGTGAAGCCCAAAGAAGATGGCGGGGTGTGATTGACGCGCTCGCCAAATAGGAATTTATTTCTAAGGAATGAAAAGCGCAGCACGCCAACCATGTTCGGAGAAAAAGTGTGAGTCTCCTGAGCGACGAAATCCTGTGCGCGATGATCCTCGCCAATCGGGAAGCCGGGAACACTTGCGCCCGCCGGTGATAGCGGATCAAAAAGAGTTTCGTCATTGATCATGTAGCGGAAATTCAAGTTGTCCTTGGCCGTCAGGTAGTGATCAATTCGCATTCCGCCTTGATTGAAACTGTCGGTTTTCGTTTGCGTCGAGATGAAAGTGTTGAGGCCACTGTTCGGTAGTGGAAAAAGGCTTAAGAGACTTTGAGAAAACGCACTGGGCGCAATGGGGCCGAAAGGTGATGCCGGTGGCAGAAATGGCAATTGGTTGTTGGGGATCGGAAACGCCGGGTTGGTGAAGCCGATGCCGAGCTGATGAGCAGGATTGTTGCACATGCCGGCGGTGAAGCCCTCCGGACATAACTCTGAAAAATCCCCCGTGCGCTCCTTCAAAGAAGGAACAGTAGCGCCTTCTGTTTCTCCCTGATGATTGCGGAAGCCTTCAAAGAACGCGAAGAAGAATGTCTTGTCTTTGCGGATGGGGCCACCGAGCGTGACCCCAAACTGGTTTTGTTTCAGGGGTTCCGTTGTGGCTGCAAAATAATTGGTCGCGTCCAAAGCGTCGTTGCGCAGGAATTCCCACGCCGCGCCATGAAATGAATTGGTGCCGGATTTCGTAATAATGTTTGTTGTGGAACCCAAACTGTTGCCGAACTCGGCGCTGGAATTGTGAGTAAGGATCCTGAATTCGCTGATTGCATCTATCGGTGGTTTAAGTACAAATCCAGCATCAATGCCGTTGAAATTGTTGGCTCCGTCGATCAAAAAGTTGTTCGATTCAGGCCGCTGTCCATTGACCGCATAAGCCTGACCTGCGCGCAGCGATGATCCTGCTTCCTGCAGTCCAGGCGTCAATGGAACAACTCCGGGTTGCAGGGTGCCTAGCTGGGAGAAATTGCGTCCATCCAAAGGAAGGCTCACAATTTCCCGCTCGTGGACCACTGTGCCGAGGCTGGTAACGGCGTCCTGAATAAGTTGAGCATCCGCCTTCACTTCTACCTGTTGGTTTTCGGAACCAAGCACAAGGTGGACGGGAACGGTTGCCGTTTCATTCACGTTCAAAGTAATCCCTTGTTGCAGGTATTGCCGAAAATTCTTGGCTTCCACTTTCAAGCGATAGTCCCCTACAGGGAGCTCCAGCAACACGTATCCGCCATCGGCGCCCGAAACGGCTGTACGCGTCAGACCCGTTTCAACTTGTTTGGCAGTAACGGTCGCGCCTTGCACGACCGCGCCGCTGGGATCGGTCACCGTGCCGCGAATGGTGCCCGTAATCTGCTGTGCGCTTACGCTCCACGCCGCCAGCAACGTGACAAACAGACATAATGAGTTCCTCAAAGTCAACATAGATCCCCCACTTGTTTCTTATAGAAGTTTGCTGGCTACGGACGCACTCATCGTGCGAAGTCGGACAATTGCGTGGAAGAATTATCGAAAATTTCCGGGGGCAGAACAATCATATGAAAGTACTAGTAGGCTTAAGCTCTGATTCTTTTGGCTCTCTGGGCGAACGCCAGAGAAGGCAGAACCCAATGACTATTTCCCATGATCCATACTGGGTGCATTCGGCGGCGCAAGTAAATTATCGGTTGAAGCGACATAACCCAGTTCTGCGAGGCGTTTGCCGTTTTCACGATACATTTCCCGATCGGTGGGCGCCCAGGTTGCCAAGCCATCCACATAACGATTGAACATGCAAAATGCAGCAGCGATCAAAACGGTGTCATGGATTTCTTTATCGGTTGCGCCTTCTTGCCGGGCTCGCGCAACATCCCCCGCCGTGACTTGCTTGCCTCCTTTTTGTGTTTTGCCGGCGATTGCCAGCAGCGACTTCAACTTGCCGGAAATTGCCGCGCCTTCGAAATTCAATTTCACATCATTGACCAACTTTTCATTTCCGTTCAGGCGATAGGCCGCAACGGCGCCGTGCGCGTGCTGACAAAAATAACAATCATTCTGCGAGGAAACATAAGTCGCGATCATCTCGCGATCCGCAGGGGACAAGCTATTTGGGCCCCGCAGCAAGACTTCAGCCAGGGCATTCAAAGGTTTTGCGGTCTCGGGGCTGAACGTCATGGGCCCAAGTATTCCGGGAATACCTTCGGGCAAGCGAATGTGTGCCATTAAAAAACTCCTGATTTATTTTGTAGCGCGTGTTTGCAGCGGCTTTGTTATATCGCGGTTCGCATAACCGTGGGTTGCGGTCAGCTTTCCAATTTCAATGTACATTTCAGGGTCATGCGGTTGCCACGTGTCCAGTCCATCCACGTAGCGGTTGAACATGCAGAAAACGGCCGCGATCAATACGGTGTCATGAATCTCTTTGTCGGTCGCCCCCTTCTGTCTGGCCCGGTCTACGTCTGCGGACGTTACGTATTTGCCGCCCTTTTGAACTTTACCGGCGATGGCCAGCAGCGCCTTCATTTTTTCAGAAATTGATGACGCCTCATAGTCCTGCTTGATCTGGTCAATCAAACGGTAATCGTCTGCCGCGCCGCCTAGATGTTGAGCCGCAGTTGAACCGTGGCAACTGTGACAGTAATAACAATCGTTCTCCGAGGAGACGTAGGCAGCGATCATCTCACGCTCCGCGAGCGTCAAAGTATGCGGTCCGCTCATCAATACCTGGGCAAGATCACGTAACGGTTTCGTTGTCTCCGGGCTAAATGCAAGCGGACCGCGAATACCAGGTAATCCTTCCAAAAATTCAATGTGAGCCATGTTTCTCCTGGAACTTGTAAGAGGGAAACGGAATTTCGCGGCTGCCGCGCGACATCTTAATTTTAAGACTCTTGGGCGGGGTGGCAATAGTAAGAATGCATTAGTGACTAACGTGGTTTGAAAAATTTACGATGTGTTTTCAGATTTCGGGAGACTTCACAGTGGAGGTCAATATGGAGAGGGCTGATCAAAAGCCAATATTTCTGCCGGATGTACAAAACAACCCACAGCCAAGCCGCTACCTTGATTTGATTCGCGCGTGTCAAAGCGCGGGACGGGAAACATGGAACATTTGGTATCTCCTCGCTTTTCGTCCGGAAGCCACGCAGCATCTTGCCCGCTTCACACAGGAAATATTGCGCGGGCCATCGCCGCTGAGTCCAGCGTTGAGGGAGTTGATTGCGGCTTACACTTCGTACGTGAATGAATGTGGATTTTGCACCAAGGCGCACTTGGCAGTTGCCGCTGAGATGTTCAAGAGTGAAGAAAAAGTTTGGGGAGTTTTGCGTGACCTCGACACTTGTTTTCTAAAAGAGGAAGAAAAAGCCCTGCTTCGCTTTGTGCGTAAGGTCACAAAAAACTTGCCTGACGTTACCGAACCGGACGTGGTGGCGCTGCGCGAAGTTGGATGGAGCGATGAAGCCATCTACTACACCATCTCAGTTTGTGCATTATTCAATTTTTACAATCGTTGGATTACCGCGTCGGGCGTGCATGCGGTTTCAGATGAAGGACACCGGACACACGGTAAAACACTGGCCATAAAAGGCTATGACCCGCATTTCGGGGAACGACCTTCCAGTTGAGAGCGTACGGAAATAGACTTATTAATATTACAAAGTACTACGGTGATAACGACTTACATTGTCAGTGATTCTTGAGTCTAGAATTCTAACGCCTCTTTGAAGATTTGTTGCGTGCTGGGAACGTTCAACGAATTCGCGGCCGTTTTGCGCGTCAACTAGGACCTTGGCGACCTCCGGCTAGGAATACGCTTCTAAGCCGATCGAGAAAAGCTTTCAGATACATCCAGATACACTTTGCCATTCCCGTCCTTCACAAAGTAACTTGCAGACTAGCCATTCCTGAAAGATGAATGGACCGTATTTCCCCAGCTTGTGTATCATTGGCTGAACCATAAGAAACAAAAATCTGAGGCGATGCGGGAAGTGCGCTTTTTTCAGAGAATCCGTAAAAATGACCACAAAACGCCAGATTTAGTGCTACTTGCCAGCGTGGCGGAAATTGATTGTGAATCGGGAAACTAATACCGCTTGACATGGAAATTGAGTTAGTGCTAGCGTTTGGCGGTCGCAATTGGTTGGATCAATTCGCAAAGTTACACATAGAACGATTTATTAAGTCTTCCTTGAGGCGGGGCACGAGTTATGAAATTTAAGGATATGGGTTATTTCAGGTTTTTTATGATCGCTATGCTTGCCTTCGCAGTATGGGCAGGCCTGCAGGGGCACGCTGCAGCACAGGTGGGAAGCGCGGCAGCGGCTCTGAACGGAACGGTCCGTGACGCATCTGGGGCTATAGTTCCAGGCGCTACGATCACGCTTACCAATTCCGATACTGGTATTAAACAAACCACCCAGAGCAATTCCACGGGAAACTATTCGATTGTAAATATCAGCCCGGGAAACTATCTCGCATCGGTGACCAAGGACGGGTTTGCTACAGCGCAAGCTGAAGTGTTCACATTGTCGGTGAATCAAACCGCGACAATCAACTTTGACCTCAAGGTCGGTGAGGTAACCAGTACGGTCCAGGTATCCACGTCGTCCGTGAATGTGGAAACTTCTACGGCGGAACTAGGGACGGTTATTGGTACCACTGCGGTAAACGCACTGCCCCTGAACGGGCGCAACTTTACGGAACTTCTGTTGCTAGGGCCTGGCGTGAGCCCGGCCAACTCGGCGGGGAACTCCGGTGGAGGAGGAATCGGCAACTATCTGGGAAATGTTGTATTCCCAGCCGTGAACGGCCAGAACAACCGGAGCAATATGTTTCTGCTCGACGGAATCAATAACTACGGTTCCATCCGGGATACTTACGCAGTCCAACCCACTTTGGATGACATCGAGGAGTTCAAACTCCAGTCCCACAACGATGAGGCGCAATTCGGACAGGTTCTGGGCGGAATTGTGAACGTGGTGACCAAGTCAGGAACCAACAGCTTGCATGGCGACCTTTGGGAGTTTATTCGCAACGATGCATTCGATGCGTCGAACTACTTTAATCCCGATAAAACGCCACTAAAGCAAAACCAATTCGGTGGGGCGATTGGCGGACCTGTCGTTCTGCCGCATTACAACGGGCGCAACAAAACATTTTTCTATTTTTCGTATGAAGGTTTCCGCAACCATACGGCTGCCAATGACCTTTTCCTGACCCCCACGGCCGCGCAACTCGGCGGCGACTTCAGCAATCTCGACGGCGAGGGAGTACAACTGTTTAATCCTTACAGTTCGGTTCCGGATGTGAACAGCGCCACTGGTTTTGCCCGGCAGCCTTTTATGTGCGACGGTGCAGGAGCGCCGCTGCCCACGAACGGCAGCGGAGTACAGGCTGCAGGAACGCCTTGCAACAAGGTTCCGGCAAACCTCCTCAATCCAACCATGGTGAATTATGCAACCACGCTGTTTCCGGCGCCGATAGACACGGGAAATCCTGACTTTAATGGTAGAGATACCACCCCTGCGATTATTCGCCAGGATCAGATCTCCATTCGCGGAGACCAGCAGATCGGCGATAAAGACCGCATTTTTGCCCGCTACACAGCTGCCTGGCAGCCTGACACCGTTTCTGGCGGTTTCCCGGGGTTGATCTCAAATACGCAGAGCAACAACTACAACATCGCTGTGAACTGGACTCACACATTTGGTCCCAGCTCGGTTCTGCAACTGACGTTTGGCAGAGTCTCGGCACAATTCAACAGTGTTCCTAAGTTCACCAACGCGCCGGCAGATTTTTTGCAGAATTCCGGCTTTGCTCCTGCTTTCTATAGCCATTTGAACCTTGGCGAGCTGATCCCTTCGACTTTTGTAGATGGATACATCGGGGGAGCGAATTACGTCGGCAAGCTCCACTATTCAAACATCTGGGAGTACCGCGGAGATTATTCGAAAACTGTTGGACGGCACACGTTCCGTACCGGAGGCAGCTTCGCGAGCGACGGGTGGGAACAGCCATTCTATGGTTCTGAAAATGATTTTGACCCTTCACAAACTGCCGATGGGGACGGGGATGGCGGAGACGCGCTGGCGTCCATGATGCTGGGCGTGCCTACCTATGCTGAAGTGGACAATGTGTATTCATTGTTGCATGGCGGAAAAATCGTAGGAGGATATTTTCAGGACCAATGGAGAGTGAGCGATAGACTCACGATCAACTGGGGTTTGCGTTATGACGTGACCGTGAATCCCCGGCAGGGTAAGGCTTCCAACGGCAGCGACATTACCGGGAACTTTGACTTCAGCAATGGCACTTACATTCTGCAAAATGAAGCGCCGGCATGTTCCCCGACACAGGGCGCTCCGTGCATTCCAGGCGGAACACTGCCTGCACATGTTGTTGTGGCCAAAAACGGGAAGATCAACAACGATAATTACGACAATTTCCAGCCAAGAATCGGATTTGCCTACCGCCTCACGGAAAAGACTGTGATGCATGGTGGCTATGGAAGGTTCTACGACAACTGGGCTGGAGTGACCGAAAACCAGTCGAACTACACGCAAGCATGGCCCAATGTGGCATTCGTGGCAGCGCCCGACAATTTAAATCTCGGATTGCCAACTGGTCTGGCCAACGATCCCTTGAATCTTGGAGCGGGGCCGATCGAGCCTGCCCCAGATCCATTTGATCCTCTGAACGTTAATTCTTACACTGATCCCCACCTCAAGGCGGGGTATTCGGATCAATGGAATTTTGGATTCCAGAGAGAGTTGACACCGGCGGCGACTGCAACCATCAACTATGTGGGATCGCGGAATTCTCGGATTGCCACGAACATCACGGCCAATGCCGCTCCAACGCCAGGGCCTGGCGATCCACAACTGCGTGCACCTTATCCATACATTCTGCCGATGAACTACACCAAGAGCATTGGCACGGGTGACTATAACGCTTTGCAGGTTTCGTCGCAGATGAGGACGAATTCCGGCATCACTACTACCTTGGCCTATACCTGGTCGAAGACCTTGGTAACTGGCTGCGATGGATTGTTCGCTGATTGTGACATTCAGGATCCCTATAACCTCGAGGGCGATCGTGGGCCCGCGGCGCATGATTTGACGCATATTTTCTCCGCTAGTTTTGTCGTGCCGCTTCCTTTTGGCGCGGGGAAACGATTCGATACTTCGAACAAGGTCTTGAACCAAATCGTGGGAAACTGGCAACTTAACGGAATCGTTTCGTTGGACAGCGGACCCCGCTACGACGTCCACACCGACGACTCCATTTCCAACACCAATAATTTTTACGGCACGGAACGTGTAAACGTGATTGGCGATCCCTATGCGGGCGGAACAAAGACCGCTCCATTGAATCCGGCTGCGTTCGAGAATCCAGATCCATTCACCTTTGGGACCATGGGCCGCAACAGCCTGCGGGCCGATTGGAACAAGAACCTGGATCTCTCGATTTTCCGTTCGTTCAACATCACGGAATCCAAGCGCTTTGAGTTCCGGGCTGAGGCATTCAACGCAACCAACACGCCAGTGTTCGCGACTCCGCGCACGAACTTCCAGTCACGGAATTTCGGAATCGTATCTTCCACTGCGAACACGGAACGCCAGTTACAGTTTGGGTTGAAGTTTTATTTCTAAAGCCGTTGCTGGGTTACGGCGTGGCGCCATCGTGGGATTGATCTTTAGATTGATCCCTATGATGGCGCCTTTTTTTGTTTCAGTAGAGTGAACGGCCATCGGGCAAACCAGGTGCATCGTGAAAATCATTTGCGTCATGACAACAATCTTTGCAGTCTTTTGCTTGTGTTATATCGAGATGGGTGCTGCTGGGCCGCAGCCTGAGAGTACCTTCACTGCTAACTTCGATGGACATTTTCATGCGTCTGCAGAGAATCACATTCAAGAAGCATATTTGCCTTCCTTATTTCATTCCTCACACGCCGCGAATCTCCTCAAGCTGAGAAACGGGGACCTGCTGAGCTTCTGGTTTTCGGGAACAGAAGAAGGTGAGTCAAACGTCGCGATTGTGATGTCACGGCTGCCAAAAGGTTCGGACCAATGGAGTAAGACTGCAGAGATTGATCATGCGGCTGGCAAATCGTTCCAGAACCCGGTTGCATTCCAAATTTCCAGTGGCCGCATCTGGCTGCTGCATACATCGCAGACAGCAGGAAAGGGGCAGGCGGATGCGCAAGTTTTGTATCTGACATCAGACGATCTGGGTAAAAGTTGGAGCCGACCAAAGGTTCTATTCAATAAAGCAGGTTCGTTTACTCGGCATCCACCACTGCTTCTAAGCGCCGAGAAATGGTTATTGCCGCTGTACTACACTCCGAGCGGCAGTATTACCCACGGTGCGGCATCGCACTATTCAGTAATCGATGCCACGAGCGACGGTGGGCATAGCTGGAAAGAATGCAGAGTTCCCCAATCGCAAGGCCTGGTGCAGCCAAGCATTGCGAAATTTGCAGATCATGCATTTGTGGCGTTTTTTCGCAGCCGGTACGCGGACTTCATCTACGAAAGCAGCTCTCGGGACGGATGCATCTGGTCAGCTCCAACCGCGACGCGTCTGCCAAACAACAATTCCTCCATCCAGGTCACTATGCTCAAAGACCGGTCCCTGGTTCTGGTATTCAATAACAGCAGCGCAGGAGCCAAAAAGGGCAAGCCCACGACCGGGCCTCGCAAGCCTTTGTCAATCGCTCTTTCGAAGGACGGAGGAAATACCTGGCCGTGGGTGCGCGATATAGAAACAGGCTCTACAGCAACTCCGCCAAGTTCCGACGACGATGACGAAGAGTATTCGTACCCTTCCGTCACACAAGACGAAGATGGAAAGATCAATGTCGCCTACACGTACCTTCGCAAAACAATCAAGGTCGTCCGGTTTGATGAAGATTGGATCAAGCAAGGTAAGACCATCGGTCAGTTTCATGGTGACCGATAGTCTTATTGCCTCAATGATTGATCGAAAAGCTGGTGGATGACGTAAATTGTCCTTGAATCCAAACGATTAACGTAGTGCCGTCCAGCTTATCGAGATGGCCAACGCGGAGATTCTTGCCTTGAGCGGTGCGTTCTCCGTTAATTTTTAGAGTGATGTTGCTGTCACCCCAGCCATCAATAACAAATGCTGGATTTATCGCCGGAGAATCAGCGCTGGCCACGAGCTTAAATTCAAGTTTCCCAGTCGCCGATGTGCGGTGCAGGTGATAAGCGCGGTCGTCACGGCTGTATCCATCGCTCACAAAATTCCCGCTCGTAACAGCCAGGCCTGCAGCGTGCAGCCATGCTTTGGCCACAGGCAAAGCTTTGGTGATGGGTTGGTCCGTGAGTCCCATCAGGAACCGTCCTTCGACCGCGCCATCGCTCGCCCGCTTTTTCATTGGCGGTTCGGGCGATGTAATTGCTGAGCTTGATACGCGATCGAGCGCAAGTGCGTCGCGTCCGTCAGACGGAATCTGCGCAACCGGCCAGTGATTCCAGATCGGAAACTTGGAAAACCAGGGGCGCGTTTCTCCTATGCCGCCGCCATAAGGAATAATTTCGGTTCCTTGCTCATAGATAAATAGCGGCTTGTACTCGGATTTGGTGTTAACGATAGAAATATTGGCGTCGGGTACGGCGTCAAAAAAAGTGCCTCGTACTTTTCCATTGGAGGGCCAGGTCTGCCAACTGTAGGAGTGTGACGCTCCCTCCATGTTCTCCAGGGTCAATGCTTCCATGGAAACGTTATCTTCAGCCATTTCACCGGGATTATTTAAGGTGGCGGGCTCGGTAATGCTGTACCTCGGTCGCGGCGCATGAATAAGAAAATGGCGTACGGCCATTCCATCGGGATAGATCGTGTAGTATTCGTCTACCCAGTCACCCCAATTGGTGATCGGATCTGTCTCGCCGATGTTGTAAAGAACATCCGTCATTGCGTAGCGCCAATGGACAACAATGCGGGCGGGTGTATTTTCCAGCAGCCGGACGTGGGAATAGCGCGCCTGCTTATCCGACATGTGTTCAATGCATCCGTACTCACCTGGAGGCGCTTCCGCGCTCTGGTCACCGATCCACCGCCCGTTCTCGGTTACCAGATTCATGTTGTATGTGGTCCCGTGCCAGAAGACCATTTTGTATGGGGCTTCATCGAAGGTGACAACGAGATCGGGAAAATCGTCGATCCGCCACAGGCGGTCCCATTCGGGGTAGAACTTTAATCTAGTGTAGTAAGCGCCAAAATGTTTTTGCCCGTCGGGGATTTTCGGCAGTTTTCGCCATACCAATGCGGGAGGATCTGCCGGACGCGTTGATTGATATGTCTCGGCGATTTCGCTGTCACTGAGCGCACCCCTATAGATCTTCAGGTCATCAATAATTCCATCGAAGGAGAAAGAAGCGGGAATCTTTCGTGACGATGCAGCAGGTATTTCCTCAAGATTGCGGCCGATCTGGAACATTCCTCCGCCTCCTTCAAGATGGCCCGCCATCGCAAGACGTCCGGCGCTCTGCCCGTTGATGTAAACGGCCAGTCCTTTTTCAGGATCGAAACTTGCCGCGACATGGGACCACTGCATGAATGGAATCTGTGTCGCGCTGACGCATTCGCGCCACTGTTTGTCGATGTAAACTCGCAACCCAATGTGGCCCGTTGCATCCAGACCGAAGAAATACCGATTCTTACGTTCTACAATGGCGCTCCAGTTCCATGGATAAGCTTGGGGAGCCAGCCAAGCTTCAAATGTGACTGCTCCTTCCACTTCGGGCGCAGCATGCGAATCGAGCGATATGCGAGTAGTAAATCCGTCGAACTTGAGTGCCTGGCCGCGGACCCCTTTCACAAACTCAAAATATCCGGCAATCGTGTCTTTTGTGTTTTGAATGCTCTCGATTGTTGTGGAGCCTGCGGCGCCGTCAAATTGCCAGTAAGCAATGGGGCTCGTCTTTTGTGCCGCCAGGTTTTGAATACTGAGTACGGAAAATACAAAACACAAGAAACAAAATTTCATCACACAATCTCCTGAGTGGTCGTTCTCAAATGCGTGGTTACTGATTGTGATAAATCTCGTTCATCATGGCCCATGACTTCTCACCAGAGAGTGGGATTTGCATTGGGTCGGTAACGGAGAGCCATTGCTGGTTTCTGGGCTCAGCCGCCAATTTGGCCATGTCCTCTTTGTAGTTCGTGCCCGTGTATTCGTAATAACCGAACAGGTAAAACTTCCCGTCACTGAGCTGGTGGATATAAATCGAAAAGTTGTGCATGTGGTATTTGGCGAGCAAATCACGCACGCCCGGATTAGAGGCGGCATGGAGCGCCTCATAAGCGCTGATCCGGTCTGGTTTGATTCCAATCACCATGCCCACGCGAACTGGTTGAGACTTGGAGCTTCCCGCGTAAGCACAAATCGCGGCGACGGCCGCCAGGCTTAACGCCGGGACAATGAATTTCTTCATACGTTTCCTCTCTAAAAATGCTGTTTGGTAATCCCGATAAAAGGATCAGCCAAATGGTACACAATGACTCATGCAAGTCAAGATAAACTGGTGCCTATTTGGAAAAATAATTATGGGAAATTAACAAATCAGCCTATTTGTAGTGTATTTATGCGATACCTAGGAGATGCGCGGAAAACAAAAGTCACGCAATAAATGGTTCATCCAATGATAGATTGATGGTATATTGTCACCGTTGCCGATTGGTGTATTTGCCTTAGGCCGAAGTGAATCCAGTTTTGAGGTGAAGACAAATGCCTTCGTTTTCGCGTCTGGGAAGCCGCCTGGAGTGTCTTCTCGCGATCCTGTCGTGCTGGACCGTAATTGGCTGTGTGCCGCTTTTCGGCCAGGGATCCTCTACCGCGCCGACCATCACAACTAATCCAGCTGTGATTGATCAGCAATGGCAAGATGCCAGCTCAAAATATGATGCAAAACGGAAGGAAATTCTTAAGGAAGTTGACCAGGAAGCGCGTGAAGGTCCTTATCATCCGGATTGGCGCTCGCTGGAGAAATATCAGGTTCCGGAATGGTACAAAGACGCGAAATTCGGAATCTTCATTCACTGGGGTGTCTATTCTGTTCCTGCATTTGGGGATGAATGGTATCCACGCAACATGTACCGGGAAGGTTCTGAAGAATACAAACATCACTTGGCTACATATGGACCGCTTTCCGAATTTGGGTACAAGGATTTCATCCCTATGTTCAAAGCGGAGAAATTTGATCCCCAACAATGGGTGCAATTATTCCAGGAGGCCGGCGCAAAGTACGTTGTGCCGGTTTTTGAACACCACGACGGTTTTGCCATGTACAACAGCGATCTCTCTGACTGGACGGCCGCCAAGATGGGACCGCATCGCGACGTGGGCGGAGAGCTGGCGAAGGCTGTCCGTGCCGCCGGCCTTCATTTCGGCGCATCGTCCCACCGTATTGAGCACGATTTCTTTTTAGGAGAAGGCCGCAAGATTGATTCTGATGTGAACAATCCCAAATACGCGGAATTTTACGGTCCCGCCGAACAACGAATTCAGCACAAAAAGGATACGTTGCTCGAAGATTGGACGTATGTAAGTGATGGCTATCTTGACGATTGGCTGGCGCGAAGCGCGGAGATCGTTGAAAAGTATCATCCCGATCTTATTTGGTTTGATTGGTGGATTGGCCAGCCCGATGCGCGGAAACATCTACTGAAGTTTTCTTCTTTTTACTACAACCATATGGCCGGGCTGGGAGGCGTTGGTGTCATTAACTATAAGTATGACGCTATGGAGGAGCATTCCGCGGTCCTCGATATTGAGCGCGGCCAGCTCGATGGCATAAGGGATTCCTATTGGCAGACAGATACGTCTATCAGCAACGATTCGTGGGGCTACATCAAGAACGACCACTTCAAGACGCCCGAATTCATCGTGCATGAATTGATCGACATTGTCAGCAAGAATGGAAACCTGTTGGTGAATGTCGGCCCGCGCTCGGACGGAACAATCCCCGAGGAAGTGCAGAATGTCCTTTTGGATATCGGCTCATGGCTCAAGATAAACGGCGAGGCGATTTATGGAACCCGGCCATGGACCAAATATGGTGAAGGGCCTACCAACGTGATTGGAGGAGCTTTCCATGACACGGAAACGACTCCATTCACCGATCGCGATTTCCGGTTCACCCGAAAGGGCAAAGATTTGTATGCGATTGAACTGGCGTGGCCGGCAGCCGGGGAAGCGGTCATTGAGTCCCTTGGGACAGGCAAGCCCGGTGCGAAGAAAATCAATTCAGTCGCTCTGCTCGGCTACAACAACACGCTGCAATATGAGCAGCGAGAGGATGGTTTGCATATTCACGTGCCTGGAAAATCCGTGGGCAAATATGCCTACGCTTTTAAGATTGGATTGAGTGTGAATTAGGAAATGTTCAGCAGAAAACTCTCAGCTGGACAGTGAATATGCCGTTTTTGCTGTCTCGGCCATGATCGCGGATCGATCGGCAGAAGATAATTGAGAGATCCATGCTTTAACGATGCCGGCCCATCGGCTATATTCACACGCGACTTCTATAACAGGCCAATCAGAGCCGAACATGAGCCGTTTCGGCCCAAAAGCGTCCAAGACGGTATCAAAATACGGGCGCAGATCGTCTTCCGTCCAATTATTCCAATCTGCTTCTGTGACCATCCCAGAGATCTTGCAATAAATGTTTTCACGGCGCGCCAGCTCAACAATTTCTTTGTCCCAGGGCGAAAGAATACCCTTCTTAATTTTGGGCTTTGCAATATGGTCCACCACAAAAATCTGGTTGGGATGTCGGTCTGCAAATTGAAGCGTTTGGGGGAGGTGGCGTTCGAAAATCAAAATGTCGTAAACCAGGCCAAAATTTTTTAGCAGAGAAACGCCGCGATTGAAGTCCTCTCGCAGCATGTAGAAGTCGTCTTTCTCGTCGTGGAGAACATGTCGTACGCCGCGGAGCTTAGGATTGGCGGAAAATGTGGTCAGGTGCCTCGCAACATCCTCCTCTACGAGCGGGACCCAACCGACGATTCCCAAAATTGTGCTCGTCCCACCAGCCAGTTCTAGCAGCCATCCGGTCTCTTCGACAGTTTGCCGGGCCTGCACTGCAATGGTTCCGCTTACGCCTGCCGCCTGCGTCACGCTCCGTAGCTGGGGCACAAGGAAGTCCTTGCGGATTCCTTCCATCCCATCAAGCATCCATGGATATTGTTCTGCTGAGTACTTCCACAAATGATGGTGTGCGTCTATAAATTCGTCCGGCATCGCTAGTTATTTTCGGGTTTGCCTACAATCCATGTTTCGTCCTTGATTGGACGCAGTATTGTTTCTACCTTCGCCAGCAATTCCTGATCAATCGGTTCTTCGATCCAACGGACATTCTTATTTAAGATCGCCTCGCTTGAAGTCCCGACCAGGGTAGTTGCGATCCGTTTATCGGTCAAAGCAAATTGAATGGCAAGTTTTGCGATGTCCGCCCCCTGCTTCCGGCAGAATGCCGCTGCCTCTGCGCAGATTTGCTTTACTCTGTCGGGTGCGGGATGCCAGGTGGCTGGTCCCTGATTGGTGAGCAACCCTTGCGAGACAGGCGCTGCGCTAATCACGCCGATATTCTTGCTGGCGAAAAGGGGAAGGGCGCCGGTGAGCGTAGTGTCGTTCAAAGTGTAATGATTATACGAGAGGATCGTATCTACGTCTGCGCGTTCCAGGATATAGCTGAAGATCTTTAGTGGATAGCCCGTGATACCGACAAAACGGGCGACACCTTTTTTTTGAAGTGCGCGCAGCGCCGGAATGGTTTCATTTACGATCTGGTCCAGATTCCCGTACTCATTGTCGTGCGATTGAAGAATGTCAATGTAGTCGAGCCCCAGACGTGACAAGCTCTCCTCCACGCCCTTAGTGATGCGCTGGGCTGAAAAGTCGAAGTCACTGTCGCCATATCTTCCCACCTTGGTTGCCAGATAGTAGCGGTCTCGTGGAATACCTTTCAGCGCCTTCCCTAAAACGGCTTCCGCACGTGTGTACCCATAGAAAGGCGAGACGTCAATAATATTAATTCCCGAATCCAGACCCGCATGAACACTTCGTATAGCTTCAGATTCTTCTACCGGTCCAAAAACTCCTCCGCCAAGCGGAGATGCCCCAAAGCCCAAAGCCGAAACTTTCAGGCCCGTTTTTCCGAGCGTGCGATATTCCACAGAAAACTCCAGGTAATAGCAAGAACGCTATCGAAATATGTAATAAAGAACGGCCATGGTAGCCAGTAGTAACCCCGCTATGATGCGGGGATCAAAGAAGCCTTCGACCTTTTTCCCAAAAATTACGGCGAATGGGTTCTCCCAGGTGAGGAGCTCAATTTGTTCCGCTGCGGGAGCCGGCGTAAGCAAACTAACGACAACGAACAATACGCTGCAGATGCAGAACACCCACCATGCCTGCATCATGAACGAAATGCCCAATCCGTCTGTAATGAGTTTTTCGGTCCCGAAAACGGGCAAGTCGAGAACAAATGAAATTGCTCCAATGGTAAAGCCGGTGATCATCGTGATGATCGAGGCTTCTTTTGTCCCTCTGCGCCAGAATACCCCGAAAAGAAAAACCGCTGTGATGGGAGGAGCCAGGTCAGCGCCAATCACATTGATCGCTTCAAAAATGCTCGAAAAACGGCCACCTTGTGTTGACCACAGGACAGCCAGAATCATCACGATAGTCGAGCTGATGCGGCCAATCTGAACCATAGCCCTATCACTGGTTTCGGGGCGAAGCCGCTTTACAATATCCACGGCTACGAGAGTTCCGGAGCTGTTTAAAGCCGCAGATACCGCGCTAAACAGCGCCGCAAGCACGGCCGCGGAAATCAGTCCTTTCAAACCTGTGGGGATGAGTTCATTGATCAGCACGGGAAGAGTTTGATTGCTGTTCGTTCCAATAATGTTGTGAAACAAAACGTAAGCAATCACGCCGGGAAGAACTAGAAGGAAGACCGGGAGAATTTTGAGGAAACCTGCCAGCAGCGGACCCAGTTGAGCGTCCCGTTCGGTGCGTGCACCCAATACGCGTTGCACGATCGTCTGATCTGTACACCAATACCAGACTCCGAGAATCGGATAGCCCAGGAATACCGCATACCAATTTAATCCCGCAGAGCTATGCGTTTGCAGCATGCTGAGCTGGTTGGGCCGGGTGGCGGCACGGAATTGCGCAATCGAATGAATGCCATGCGCAGGCAGCGCATGTATTGCGTAGATGGTAATGATCACCGCGCCCAACAACAAAAATGCGGTGTTCACGGTCTCGGTGACAACTACGGCCCGCAACCCCCCGATGATCGTATAGATCGAAACAACGCTTGCAACAATCAGAATTGAAGTGGAAACGCTTATTCCAAAAAATTGCTCAAACACCGCGGCGCCGGCATAAATGCTCATTCCAATGTGAATGAACAATGCCGCCGTGATCGCCATGACTGCCAGGAGGGAGCGGCTGGCGGGGCTGTAACGCCGTTCAAGAAATTCAGGAAGCGTGGAGATCCGGCTGCGAAAATAAAAGGGAGCAAATACAAGAGAGAGGAGAATGAGCGTAAATGCCGCCATCCACTCAAAATTTCCCCACACTAAACCTTCGTTGTAGCCTGAAGCGGTCAGCCCGACCAGGTGGATTGTGGAAATATTTGACGCAAACAGTGCCGCGCCGACGATTCCCCACGGCAGCGAACGTCCGGCCAGAAAGAAAACCTGCCCGGTCACTTGCACTTTTCTTGTTGAAAGAATGCCAATGGCTAGAATCGCTACGATATAAGCGACAATGATTCCCAGATCCAGCGGTGGAATTAGAATGTGATTTCCCATTCGGTTGTGTCCATTCGGCAGAGCTAACTACCGGGATGCCTCGATGTCCACGATTGCCTTGATCAGTTCAGGCCGGTCGAATAATTTTTGGAATTCCACTGGAACGTCTCCTAAATTCATACGATCGGTAATCCATGGCAAAACGTTAATTTGTCTTTCTTCCAACATGCGGATGATACGCGGGAATTGGTTACGGCTGTTGCGGCTGGCGCAGATTGTCACCTCATGACGGTGAAAATGGGAGTCGTTGATACTCACCGGCTCTTTGGTCAATCCGACAAAAACAAGACGGCCGGCGGGCGCCACCGAAAACAAGCTCTTCGACATGGACTCAGCGCTTCCGGTCGCATCAAACACGACGTCAGCAAGATCGCCGTCCGAGTGCGACGAAGTACGGATGCCAACACTTGTAGCAAAACTTTTGCGCCACTCGTTCTTTTCCACCAAGTGGACGTTGGCGCCGGCGATTCTGGCAAACTCCGCAACAGCCAGGCCAATCGGGCCGGCGCCAATTACCAAAGCTGATTCTTCTGGTTTAATACCGCTTCTGACGACCGCATGCGCCCCAATTCCAAGAGTTTCAACCAGGGCGAGCTCTTCCAATGAAAGCTTTTGAGATTTATACAGCAGCGAAACAGGTACCGAAAGCAGATCCTGCATTCCTCCATCAACGTGAATTCCAATGACCTCGATCTTCTCGCAACAATTCGTGTGCCCGGTTCTGCATGCGCGGCACTTGCCGCAGCTGATGTAGGGTTCAATAGCGCAGAGATCGCCTGCCTTGATGCCAGATTCATTGTTTCCTACTTCCACAACTTCCCCGGCGAGTTCGTGTCCCAGAACTCGGGGATATGTGTAAATAGGATGCTGGCCTGTGAATGCATGAAAGTCGCTTCCGCATACTCCCACTTTACGGATACGCACGATCGCTTGCGACGAAGAAGAAAGTTTAGGTACCGATGCTTCTCTTTCTATGAACTTGCCGGGTCCTTCCAGAACGATTTGTTTCATAAAGGGAGTCTTGCCTGTCGATCTGCACTTCCGGTTTCGAAGTGAAAAATTGGTTCAACCATCTAATGCGTGTCGGATTATAGGAAGTCTGCCGCCACGAGTCAAGCGAACATTGCAGTATCGGTACAAATTCAGCGTTTTAGCGGTTATCCATGCAAATCGGATGGGCTCGCCCGCGGGAATGAGAGCATTGTATAATTGCTGTACCAATTCTGTGATTGAGTGCTGCGCGAAGAAAGTTTTCTGGCTCGGTATTCTCTCGCTATAATTGGCTCCACTTTATGCCGACCTCTGTTTCTATGCGAGTTACCAAATCCGATACCCGCATTACCGCAACACTGATCGCAAGCATTAAGGAACTCATTTCCAAAGGATCAATCGAGCCGGGTGCGAAATTTCCGCCGGAAAGAGAGCTGGCCAAAAAGTTTGGGGTAAACCGTGCCTCCCTCCGGCAAGCACTGAAGGTGCTTGAGATCATGGGTGTCCTCACACAGCGCGTTGGCGATGGTACCTATTTGAGCGCCAGCGCGGAATCGATTTTGAAGGAACCGCTCGACTTCCTCGTTCTCCTGGATGACCTTTCTCACTATGAGCTGTTTGAAACCCGCCTGATTGTGGAACCGGAACTTGCCGCGCGGGCGGCGGAACGGGCCACTGCCGAAGACCTTGCCGGACTGCGCCAGGCCATTATGAGCATGGAGCGGAGCCGCACCAACCAGGAGAGGCTGGAAGCGGATATGGCGTTCCATGACTGCGTATTCCGCGCCAGTGGAAACCGTATATGCCATCTGCTGTTCAAAGTCATCCATCGCAGTGTCCTTACCAGCATGGGACAACTCTCGCGAAGGGTCACAATGGACCGGCCGCTTTCATTCCACAAGAAAATCTATACGGCCATCCGGGAGAGAAATTCCGAAGAGGCTCGCAAGACGATGCAGGACCACATTCTGGATGCGCAAGGGCTGCTAAAAAATTCCTCTCCCGAAGACTGACCGCAAATCATTAGTGCCGAATCGTCAACCGCATCTGTTGTTTGCTCACGGTCCGAATCCAGATAATGAGGTCTGTGCCGCTCAGCCTGTGATTCAAGCCAATACGCAGGTCTCCCTTGGCGAGTTTTTTGCCATTCATCCCTACAGTTGGCGAGGACTCTCCCCAGTCCTGAATAACAAAAGCAGGATTTACAATCGGCGACTTCTCGCTGGCATCCAGCGTAAGGTTGATCTTTTCTTCTGCGCCAGGTGCCATCGCTGTGCGCGTGAGAATGTAGGCCTTTTGCGAAGGCTCAAACTTCACGCTGTAAGCTCCGCTGTTTACCTTTGCTACGGCGGGTTGCAGCCATGAAAGATCCAGATCGGCGAGGTCCGCGGCCGATTGCTTGGTTAGACCAAATAAAAAGTAGCTGCTCTTGGTGTTGTCCGGACCCTGAATCCATGCGTTATTAGGGTCAGGAGACATAACCGCCGCACTGGCAAAATCATCCGGAAACAACGCGTAGCGTCCATCCGAAGGGGCTTGATTGACAGGCCAGTGGTCCCAAACAGGAAAGTGAGAATACTCGGGGCGCAGTTCTGGCGGCCAGCCGTAGGGTCCCAGCGTGGTTCCTGGCTGGTAGATGTAGAACGGCTTGTATTGCGATTTCAAGTTCACCTCCGCAATATTGGCATTTGCCGGCTGATCAGGAAAAGGGAAGGGCGGTGAAACGGGGTCCCAGGAGTATGTTTTCGTTTCGCTTCTATTGTTCGCGATTGTTGCTGCCTGCAATGAAACATAGTCTTCCGGCTTTTTCCCCGGTTCCAGCAGGATGGTTGGTTCTGTAAAGCTGTACTCCTTGGCTGTACCGTGAATGTTGCCATATCGCACGGCAACGCCATCGGGATAGATATAGAAGTATTCGTCCGCCCAATCCCCCCAACCCGTAAGAGGATCAACATTCGAAAATTGTCCGGTTACATCGACAAGTCCATACCGCCAGTGCAGAACAACGCGGGCATCTGTATTTTCGACGATGCTCACATGCGAGTGCATGTTGTGCTTGTCGTTCATGTGCTCCGCAGTTCCGACTTTTGTTCCATTCTCGAAACTCTGGTCGCCCACCCAAATGCCATTTTCAGTGACCATGCCTTCGCCGAAATTCGCGCCGCGCCAAAAGACGTAGTGGAAGGGGCTGTCTGCGAAGTTAACAACCACATCGGAATAGGGACCAGTGCGCCAGAGCGCGTCCCATTCCGGGTACAACTTGAGCGATGTATATACCGCGCCAAAATGTTTTGTGTCGGGCAGAGAAGGCCAATGCCTTTCAGCCAATTCTGGACGCTCTGCCGGCTTCAAACGAGAATAGGTTTGCGCGATCTCATCGGGCCCAAGAGCGCGATTGTAGATTTTCAGTTCATCGAGGATTCCATCCAGCGAATAGTAAGTTGGGAAAGACGCCGACTTGCGCACCAATGCGGTAGGCGGCAGGTCCTGGAAGTTCCTGCCTATTCGCAGGCCCGTCTTAGGAGCAGGATCAATTCTGCCGGTGACAGCAAGTTTCCCTGCGAGCTGTCCATTGATATAAAGGCTGATTCCAATCAATGGATCGTAGGTTGCTACAACATGATTCCATTGTTTCAGAGGGAGCCGGTCTGTTGAGAGGCATGTGTGCCATGTATCCCATACTGAGAGCTGAAAGCCGAGGTGCCCCTCGGAATCAATTCCAAAATAATAACCACGATGAAAGTTCTTTTCCTGATCAACGATCGCGACCCAATTCCACGGGTATGACTGGATCGCAACCCACGCTTCGATGGTGAATTGAGGCCCGACTTTGGGTACGTCTTTTGCGTCTCGCTCCACCAGGGTTGTAAAGCCATCGAACTTCAGCCCGGTTTCAGAAACGCCCTTTATCCATTGATGGTGATTGAGAATTCTGTCGTTGACTCCACTGACTTCATCTCGCGCAATATCACCCGAGCCTTCATTGAATTTCCACCATGCAATAGGGGCGCTATTTTGGGCAAATAGCGGAATCGACAAAAGCAGTACCGTCAGGGCGAATATCACACGGCAAAAGAAATGCACTCTTCTATTTTTCACCGGTGATCTCCAAGCCGACCGGCTTTTCCGATTGAATATTCATCCAGACCACGAGATCCGCGCCTTCCAGCGTGTACTCCTGTCCAAAGCGGTAGTCCGGACCCCAGCTGACTTTCTTTCCATCCACTTTAAGGACGGGTTTTTCATTGCCCCAATTCTTGATAACCAGAGCGGGATGGAACACCGGAGAATCGTGGCTTGCCTGCAATGCAACGCGCAATGAGGAAGCGCTGCCGGCACGTGTGAACACGAAAGCGCGTTGCGTGACGTCATATCCATTGCTGGTAAACCCATCGCTTTGCACCGAGACATTGGGCGGTGAAATCCACGACTTTGCCAGGGGAACAAGTTCAGCAACGGGTTTTGGTGAGAGCCCGTGAAGCATGACCTTGGTGATTGTGTCATCGGTGCGCGAAAGTATCCTGCCTTCAAAATGCGAAAGGGAGGTATGAGATGTTTTGTCAGCGGCGGTCGCGGAAATGCCGCTTGATTTCACTTGCTGCACCGGCCAGTGATTCCACCATTCAAATGTGGAGTAGGTTTTCTCGCCTGTGTATGGGCGAATGGAAGTTGGGGGGAGGGCTATCTGAAACGGTTTCCAGGTAGATTTCAAGTTCACTTGCTGAATGTCATCGTTGTCCCATCGGTCACCTTTTTTAGGCGGAGTGGCCCATGAGATGACCTGTGTTTGACCCTGCAGGTTCGCAAGATAAAGAGCATCCGTGTTGATATTGTCTTCAGGAAGGGTACCAGGCGGGTTGATCACAATGGTTTCCTGAAATTCGCGGTTCTTTCCCATGTTCGAACTCCACACCGTCCCCAAACGTGCGGCAACTCCATCGGGATAGACGGTGTAGTATTCGTCCGCCCAGTCTGTCCAGCCTGTGTATGGATCAGGATTCGCGCAGATGTATTGTTCAACTTCGCACAAACCGTAGCGCCAGTGAATAATGGCGCGAGCGTCATTGCTCTGAATCACGCTGACACGAGAATAGCGGTTCTGCTTGTCGGACATCGGCTCGCAGTCTTCGCCCAGCGGACAACCCGGACTCCCGCCGGTTTCCATGAATTCATCCGTGTACCATTTGCCATTTTCCGTGACCCATGCGGGTACGTAACTCGTCCCCTGCCAGAAGACTAGCCGGATGGGCGATTGGTCAAAGCGGACGACTACATCTGAATCCTGGCCCACGCGCCGGGGTGCGTCCCACATATCTTCAAATTTCAGGTGCGTATAGTACGCGCCGAAGCGGCCCGGTCCGGAAGGTCCGGAGGGCAATTTGGGAAACGTCAATGGGTCTTCGGAAGGAATGCGGACTTTTGCAAAATCTGAAGCGACATCGTTTTCGTTGAGACCGGTATTGAAGAGTTGGAGTTCATCAATGATTCCGTCGAAGGAGTACCAGACAGGAAACTCAGGGTGAATGAAACCCAGAGGCAGTGTGGCTTCTCGAACGCGTCCAATCAGCAAATCCTGCCGTGGAGCGGCAATGAATGATCCCTGCGTCGCAAGTTCTCCGGCAACTTTGCCGTCGATGAAGATTCTGAGCCCCTGGCCATCGGTATAAGTGGCGGCAATATGGCTCCATTTCTTTAATGGCAAAGTCTCTTTACTCGAGACCATTTCAAACTTGCCGTTTACCGAAACCTGCATCCCCAGGTGGCCAAAGGCATCAATTCCTACCCAATAACCGCTGCCGTTTTTTCCTCTTTCTGTGCGGCTCTGGTCAATAATGGGTACCCAGTTCCATGGGTAGGTGCTTACCGCAACCCATGCCTCAACTGAAAACGCATTTGAAAGTTCAGGAGAATCCTGCGCTGGCTGTGTAATCGAGGTAGTTTCTCCATCGAATCGCAGGGCATGGCCCGAAATACCATCCACGTGTTTAAAAATGCCTTTGATCGCATCATTCGTGCCGCGCACGGAGTCGCGAGCAATATCGCCATTCGCTTCATCGAAGGACCACTTTGCCGCCAGATGATCGGATTGGGCAAAACCGTGTGATGGAATCAGGAACACGGCGAGAGCAATGAAGCCGGCCAGCTTAAAACGCAATTTCCTCATGGTACCGATTCTCCTTAAACTTGATTGCGATTCGTTCCTGCTCTATGACAGGTGAATATCTTTATCAAAAAAAATGATTGGATCATCCAATCGGTGGGATTTTATGCGGTGAACAATGATGTGTCAATCATGGAATATTCTTGTGCAGGTTTGTGGGTGAATCGGATGGGATTAAACGATTAAATGCCTCCAATATATAGAAGCGAATGTAAGCCACTGGCTCAGAAAAAATGAACAAGCGCTTGACAGTTTTTTATCTCCGGTGCTACCTTCTGTGTGTTAATGGATGAACCAATATAGGCGGGAGCTGCTTTTGGGCATACTCCTTCTACCGACCGGGTGATCAAACAGGCATCGCTTGGCGTCTGTCTGGGGTGTAGGGGGGCGAGCGGGCGTTCAGCATGAACTGGACTCCCGCCCCAGCGGATTCTCATCTCGAAGGAATTTCCTCCTCGTGTCACCTTTAAATCTCCGCACAGAAAGGTCCCAATGAAAATCTGCAAGGTAGAAGTCTTGGTGTGTGGTCCCGGACGAAACTTCGTCACACTTAAAATTCATACAGACGAAGGAATTCATGGGCTTGGGGACGCCACCCTCAACGGACGTGAGCTGGCAGTAACATCCTATCTTTCGGACCATCTTGCTCCCTGCCTCATTGGACGCGACCCTTTCAACACGGAAGATATTTGGCAATACCTGTATCGCGGAGCGTACTGGCGCCGTGGGCCAGTAACGATGACCGCAATTGCGGCCGTCGATATGGCGTTGTGGGATATCAAGGGGAAGGCGTTAAACACTCCAGTCTTTAACCTACTTGGCGGGAAAAGCCGCTCCGGAGTTCTTGTCTATGGACATGCAAATGGAAGCGATATCCAGGAAACTTCGGACGAAGTCGCCCGGTACCTCGAATTAGGCTACAAGGCAGTGAGGGCGCAAAGTGGAATACCGGGCCTGCCCTCTACCTATGGTGTGGCGCATGACAAGCTTTTCTATGAACCCGCTGAGAAGGGATTGCCGCCTGAGAATTTATGGTCCACAGAAAAATATCTTCGTCACGTACCTAAATTGTTTGAAGCCCTGCGAGTCAAGTTTGGAGATGATTTGCACCTGCTTCACGACGCGCATCATCGTCTTACTCCGATTGAAGCGGCGTCTCTGGGCAAAGCCCTGGAACCTTACCATTTGTTCTGGCTGGAGGATGTCGTCCCTGCCGAATTACAGGAATCATTCCGTCTGGTGCGGCAACACACGACAACCCCGCTTGCCGTGGGGGAGGTTTTTAATTCCATTTGGGACGCCAATCTTCTTATAGAAGAACAATTGATTGACTACATCCGCACCACCGTTGTGCATGGCGGTGGCATAACCCATCTGAGAAAAATGGCGAGTCTGGCTGAAATGTATAACGTTAGGACCGGTTGCCATGGCGCCACAGATCTGTCGCCTGTGGCGATGGCCGCGGCCCTTCATTTTGATATTTCCATTCCAAACTTCGGTATTCAGGAATACATGCGCCACACTTCACAAACGGATGAGGTCTTTCCGCATGAGTACTACTTTAAAGATGGGTACTTACATCCCGGCGATAAACCGGGACTTGGCGTTGATTACAACGAGAAATTAGCGGGCCAATTTCCTTATGAGCGTGCCTACCTGCCAATAAACCGAAAACTCGACGGGACCATGTGGAATTGGTAGCCGGCGAATATGTGTAGTACCGCCCGACCACACTAAAAATTGGTTGGGGAATTTGTGAGGCTTGTTAAGTTGTTTGCCGTCTCCGAACAGCCAGAGTTCGAAGACCATAGTGGAAGCTCTTGAGGAGACGAGCTTCTTGCGAAACTATGCAGTTCGATGCGACATTCCACCCCATTTCATTAAACGTTCGACTTCATTCCGGTTCGCGTTCGAGATATATGCGCTCCTAAGAGGTATCGCACTCACGATTACTTCCTGGGAGATACCTGTATCCGAATGTGGGACTCAACATATCGTCGGAATGTTCGGTTCCCACAGCCGCCGCTAAATCCTTTACTTGCTTCGCCTCTTTACGTTGTTAGGGCTTCCGCCTAAAAATAAGCAACAATCCGAAGGATATCGAAATATTTCGATTGACAACGTAACCAAACTCAATGTATCTGTTTACCATCGTTCCCAGCGGTTATGCAGCGTCGTCGAATCTTTTGGGCAGGTGAAACAGGGCAGCCGGCTGCCTGTTTCGACGGTGCGGAAGAGTCATTTTCGGCTGGTGTGGTCGAATGCAAGTCTCTGGTTTTAGTCAACCGAAATTGAGGGAGGGGGCAAATGAGAATTCTAATTCGGAGTTTTGGCATGCGCTTGGGGACGGTATTGGCGGTTGTTCTTCTGGGTCTGGGAGCAATGAACCAGGCCGTCGCCCAATCCACATACACCTCCCAACTGACCGGAGTCGTCAGCGATGGCACAGGCGCTGTAATTCCGGGGGCGACCGTCACTCTCACTGATGCTGGTACAAACATCTCTGCGAACAGCGTCACCAACAGCAGCGGGATTTATCTGTTCACCGAAGTACGCCCCGGCACCTACACCATACGTGTGGACGCCCAGGGATTGGCTTCGCAAGAACGCAAGGGCGTCACCCTCGCAGTCAGCCAAAGCGCCACGCTCAATTTCTCCCTGAAGCCGCAAGGGGTATCTGAGACTGTCACTGTGACGAGCGAGGCCCCGCTTCTTGATACCGGAAACGCTTCACTGGGCACCGATGTTACGAATCAGTACGTACGCGATATTCCCTTATCTAATCGCAGCATGTTTGGACTCGTTTTTCTCGCCGGCGGCGTAACCGAAACAGCTGGCCAGGGGACAGATGATTCCTACCCATCCGGCACGAATTTTGTTTCCAACGGCCAGCGCAATGCGACCGCCGAAATACGGCTGGACGGAGCGCTCACGAGCGCGCCGGAACAGGGCGAGGGAGCAACCACCAATGTTTACTACCAGCCGTCGGTGGAAGTCGTTCAGGAATTCAAGGTTGAGAACAACAGTTTCTCTGCGGAGTACGGGAACAACGGCGGCACGGTTGTAAATATTGTACTTAAAGAGGGAACGAACCGTTTACACGGAAGTGGATGGTGGTTCGGGCAGCGCTCGGCACTGGATGCGAATGAGTTCTTTAATGAGGCGAACGGGGGAGCCAAGCCCGATCATGCACGCGATCAGTATGGGTTTTCGCTCGGCGGGCCAATCATTAAGAATAAGACTTTCTTCTTTGTTGACTTCGAAGGCATTCGGCAGAATGACCCGTTTGATATTGATGCATTCGTGCCCACCGACCTGGAGCGGACCGGAGATTTCAGTCAATCTCTCCAGCCGATTTTCAATCCATTCAACGTCAACTCAAATGGTGTTCGAGCCGACTTTGCCGTCCCAAATGTGATTGACGCAGGATTAATTGACCCTCTAGGTCAGAAAATCATCAACATGTACCCAGAGCCCACCGACCCGAATGCGCCGCTGGGGACACCCAATTTTCACCAAGCGGTACTGAATAAGACAACTGGCAGACAGTTTGATATTAAGATCGACCACAACTTTTCGGACAGGAACCGGCTTAACGGGCGATACAGCAATCTTCACAGTGATAACAGCATTCCCACGGTTTTTGGTGACGGCGATTGGGGCTGTTGCGGAGATGGGCTCACTGGCGTCACCGACGTGCACAATGTGGGGTTGGAAGAGAACTTTCTTATCTCACCGAATGTGGTCTGGACAAACCGTTTTGGATTGGATCGCGCCGTTTCTCCGGTTACGGAGAATTATCCGAACCTTAATACGGTATTCGACCAGCCGGGTGATGCGCCTCTTGGGCAAGCGAACCATCTGACGCGGTTCCCCACCATCCAGATGGACAACAATGCGACTTCATTATTCAATCAATGCTGCACAGACACGGTATTCGCGCACACGCTCTATTCCTACAGTTCAGCCATGTCGTGGGCGCGTGGGCGCCAGATCTGGAAATTCGGCGGCGAGCAGCGGTTGTTCTTCAATAACTTCTTTCAGCCGGGGAATCCCACCGGGTTCTTCCACTTCACGCAGGGCGTCACGGAACAAGTCGTAGGCGCCGGCGATTCCGACCAGGGCAATTCCTTCGCAAGCCTTCTGCTGGGATATGGTGATCTCGATTCCTTTATCAGCACTTCCGGCGCGGTCGCCAATAAATCAAAAGAGACGGCTTTTTATTTTCAGGACGATTGGAAAGTAACGCCCAAGCTAACTGTGAATCTTGGCCTTCGCTACGAATGGAGCACGCCGTACTCGGAGCGAAACAACCTCCTGCAATTCACCAATTTTACGGGCGATACCGGCATCGCAGTACCTTTCACGGCGATCGACCCCAACACGGGCTCAACGCTGCTCACCCATTCCGGCAATTTGATGGGCACCACGCAATTCCCAACCTCTGGACAACGCAATGTTCCAGTGGATCGCAACAATTGGGCTCCCCGCGCCGGTTTTGCCTACTCACTGGGTTCGAAAACCGTCATCCGCGGAGGCGCGGGAATTTACTACGGGTTAAACGTGGCCACGAACTTCCAAACTCCCGGGCCGGCTTTCGGAAATTCAAACCCCATCCGCTTTTCCGTGGACCAGTTTCAAACCCAGCTTGCCACGCTGGCCAATCCCTTCCCGGGCGGTTTTGCAACGCCGCAGGGCGAGACTTATGGAAAGCTGGCCATGTGGGGTTACGACGACAATAATTCTTTGGGCGTTACCGAAGCACGCAACGCTGAGATTTACCAATGGAATTTGGGAGTTGAGCACTTGCTTCCCGGAGGTATTACCGTCGGAGTCGACTACTCCGGCAGCCAGAGCCGGCATCTGCCGTTCAGCTCCGGTTCAGGGACATCAAACAGAAACACCCTGCCTTCTTCGGTGCGGAAGCAAATCGTAGCAAATTACAACCAGTGCGTCGCGACCGATCCAGACCCTGCCGACGACTGCACGACCCCGACAAACGTACTGGGGGAAGAGGTAAACAATCCCTTCCAGCCATTGTTCCAGGGAGGCAGCGCTATCTTTAACGAGCCCAGCTCACTCTACAACAACAGCACAATTCCCCTCATCAATCTTTTGCGCCGCTACCCGCAATTTGATGGAAGCTTCTCCGGGCTCACACTGCTGGCCTCGAGCGCTTCCTATAATTCATTGCAGATACGTTTCCAAAAGCGTGCGAGCCATTATTTGAGTTTCGAGGGCAATTACACCTGGGCCAAAGCAATGGATGATTCTTCAGCGGGAGCGAACTCGTTTATTACCGACTCGCTCAGCAATGGAAGCATGCCGCAGGAGCCGGACAATCTACGAGCGGAGCGCTCAATCAGCGCCAACGACGCTACGAACCGCCTGGTTCTGGCTACAATTCTGGATATTCCCGTTGGGCGCGGCCTTTGGATTGGTCGTGGCATGAATCGGGCGCTCGATACCATTATTGGCGGCTGGTCTCTCTCCACGATTTTGACCTTCCAGTCTGGCACACCTATCCACATCGGTATGGAGTCTTCCCAGTTGGCCGATGGCGCGCAGCGCCCTGATGTGGTTTGTCCGAAGGTTTCTTCGGGAATCAGCTACCACCAGGCTGCGCTCAATTTTGTGCACGGGACCGGCGATCCTTCGATTTTCAATGCGTCATGTTTCGCCGATCCTGGCGACCAGGTAGCTGGAAATGCGCCGCGGTACTTTTCCAACCTGCGGAGCGACGGAATTCACAACTCGGACATCTCTCTAAGCAAAGAAATCTCCATTAAAGAAAACATGAAGCTCCAGGTTCGCGCGGAGTTCTTCAACTTCACTAACACGCCACGATTCGGGTTCCCGGTCACCTCGCTTGGCGCGTCGGACTTTGGCGATGTGGAAAGCACGCTGAATAACCCGCGGCATATGCAATTCGGCATTCGGTATCAATTCTAAAGTTAGTTTTTCGTGGTCTCTTCGGAAGAGGGCGGTTGAATGCCAGCCGCCCTTGTCCCTCTATGCAAACAGGAGAATCCAGTTATGAAGCGTGCATCTATGTTGTGTGTCTTCGCGGCTCTTGGTGGAATGACCTTCCATGCAGCCGCCCAACAGCAGCAAGATTGGACTCATAACGTCCGCATCGGCGCCTACGGTTTGGACCGTAATAATGCGGACGAAATTGTCCGCAAGGCGACAGAGGACCACGTATTTGGCATTGAGGTGGACAATGACATTCCGGGCCGTTACGAAAGCTTTCTGGATCCCACGGAAAAACTAAACGTCTTGCGTACGGTTGCGGAACAGGTACACAAGGCGAATAACAAGGTGTATGTGTACATCGCCGGTACGGAGTGCATTACAGCCAATGCCGACCAAGCCGCGCATTCGGTGATGAAAGATCATCCTGACTGGGTGCAACGCAAGATTACCGGCGAGCCTGCGGAGTTCACCGGCGGAGCGGCGTTCTGGATCAGGAAAGGCGATGAGGATGTGTGGATTAGCCCTTACGCGAAAGATTGGCGTAAGCAATACATGCAACGTGTGCGCCAAATCGCCGCGACCGGGATGGATGGGATCTATGTCGATATTCCCTACTGGATGACGCATTTCGAAGGCTGGGAGACGAGTTGGGCAAGTTTCGACGATTACACCGTCGCCGCTTTCAAAGAACAGACCGGACTCGACGCAAAAAAAGATTTGAAGCTGGGCGATTTCAACGACGCCAACTTCCGTAAATGGATCGATTTTCGCATTCAGACCATGACAGACTTCGTGCAGGAAATCCGCGAGAATGCGCGGTCTGTGAATCCCGACATCATGGTGATTCCCGAGATTTATCCGGGGATCGAAGAAGAAGCTACCCGCGTGGGCGCTGACGTCTATCAGATGTATAACGTCATAGACGTTATTGCGCATGAGTATGAGTTCGGCAACGGAGAGCACATGGCGGCGATGCGCTCACAGGTGGATTGGTTCCTGTATCAGGCAGGCATGTTGTCCTTCCGCGCTTTTGCTCAGGGCAAAGCTTCTTGGATCTTGAATTATTCGTGGGACCAACAAAAGACGGTTACGGCACCCGAGCCAATGAAGAATCTGGCGAATTCCATCATCATGACGGGATGCAATTTCTGGGATGCTCCAGGGCACTCAATGGCCGGATCCAATGATCTGCCGACACGAAGAGAAATTTTTCAGTGGATTGAGAAGAATGAAAAGGAACTTTACTCTCCGCGATCTCCATTTCACGCTGTAGGCGTTTATTTCTCCCCGAAAAGCCGCGACTACACGGCCAAGACTTTTCTTCCATCGTATCGAGGGACGATGGTACTGCTGATCCAACAACACAAGCCGTTGCAGGTCGTGACGCCCAGAACGCTGGACGCATTTCATGGTCAGACTCTGGTTCTGCCGGGCGTCAGCACACTTGATGACGCCGAACGGCAGACACTAAAAGCGTTCGTGGACCAGGGCGGACGTTTGGTCGTGTTGGGAGATGACGCCACGGGCCTGCCACAATCCGACAAAAAGATTGTGTTGCCCAATGATCCTGGTGGAGCATATTTCAAAGCGGTGGAAGCCGATTTTGCAGTCGGTTCGGCTCATCCGCCGCAGGAATTGCTCAATGCGTTGAAAGGGAACGGAGACATAAAACTAAATGCTCCCACTACGGTGGCGGCTAATTTTGCGGTTGTGAACGGTTCGCCTCATGTCTATCTGGTGAATTTCGGTGGCTTGGTCCCCGGCAAAGTTGTGATTCCTGCTCCAGCAAACAATATCAAGCTGAATGTTCCAGCGGCGATGGGAGACTCGCTGTCATTTCTTCCATTTCTTGGGGAAGCTCAGGTAGTTCACGGAGTAAAACGAGGGGATAAATTGGAATTTACACTGCCGCCGCTGGAAAGGGGTGCGGTGGTGTCGTTCGGGACAGAAAAATAATCTGCGTGCCAGGACATTGCATCGCGCAATAAGCGGTGCGCGGTGCTACTGAGTCCTGCCTTCTAACTCGACAATTTCAACTCGCGTATCGCGTCTCCGGCCCCACCGAGGTTGGCCAGACGCATTTCGGAATATTTGCGCGAGAGAATGATGCCCGGCGCTCCTGCCCGGAACGCTGCCACTACTGCATCTTTTACGCTTTGTGGTGTGCGCTTGCTGTTGCCGGGTTCGGTTGGGATGTCGATGTCAAGGCCAGACCAGATCTGGGTCTTTGTTCCCGCAATTCCCTCTAATGCGCGTCTGGTTTCGCTATAAACATAGTCGGCAGGCAGGCCGGTGGAGGGAAGTTGCTTATAGCTGCTTTCCTTGTAGCCCATCACTTCATTGGTGAAGTCTGTCAGTTGCTGCTTGGTGAGGTCTCCGTAGAGCGTCGACCCGATATTGTCAACGTATAACGCAAAGCGCTCGCCACCGCAGTTGTTGTACATCACGACCTTGATGAAATCGGAATACTTCGAAAGCTCCTGCCAGTCCTGCTCCGCTCGGTATATGGGATTGAAAGATGTGTTGTGCCAAATGTGCCAGCCCACTGGGACTTCTGGCTTGACGTTTTTTACCGTTTTGTAGAGCGCGGCGTAAGTTTCGCGGAGACTGTCTGTAAAAGACATTTCCCACGCGGCGATTTCCGGGTACCGCAACAGAATGCGCCAGAATTGGACGTAGTAGCCATCCGATGGGCGTTTGCCGCTGCGCGCCGCACGCACAAATTTCTCCAGCTCTAGAAATCCCTGCTTCGCGCGATCAGGGTTGATTCCACGCTCTTTGGCCTTCTTCATACAAAACTCACAAAAGCAAGTCACATTGCCAGGATCAATCGGCGGCGTGTCGTGCGTTGCTCCCAGACTGTCGGAAAGCGCGCCTTGCCGCTCCGATCCCCACATGATTCCATCAATGTCATAGGAACTGGCGAAGTCTTCGACGAGGCCGGTAAAGAAATTAAGGTAGTTGGGATTGTTGACGCACAGCGTTTCCATGTTGCGTCCGTACAGGTCCTTCTCCTGAACTTTTTCGATATTCGGCAGGTCGGTGCGAAATACATCCTCCATCCAGCAGATGACTTTCATCCCGCGTTTTTTTGCGGCAGGAAGAACTTCAGCCAAGATGTCGAGGTTCCCATGGTCGGGCGCGTGTTCGGGCTGGATGACCGTGTTCTTGTAGTACTTAGGATGAGGCGTGGCGAAATTTCCGCCATGGTATTTGAGGTCGTATTCCTGCTTGCCGTGGTCCGGCAGAGGGTATCCGGGAATCTGCCGGCCCGCAATGCCGCGGCCGTAGGTAAAGACGGCAAGGAACAACGTATTGACGCAGGCGCGTTCCTGAAGAATATCGAGTACCTTCTCGGTGCCTTCATCCACAAATGAGATGGCGCCCACCTGGATGCCGATCATCTTTGAGGAACTGGGAGCAGGAGCTTGCGCAACCCCGTTTTGCCCAGCGGCTGGCAAAGCCAAAGCAGCGCCAGCTGCCGCGGTGATTTTCACAAACTCGCGGCGATTAAGGTCAGAGTTTTGCATGGATTCTCCTATTTTGTTTGGTAGCATCCAAGGTCAATTTTCCCGGATTTGGTTCGCGGGGAACCTTCAAGGTCATGCTCTCCAACTGAAAGTCCATCCGTTACGCCGGCCGCGAGCGCGGGCGACTCAGGCTGCAAGTGGAAGTCATGTGCCTCGTGATTGACAAATTTCGGGTCAAGAAAATGCGATAGACGATCATTACCCGTGGCCTCAACGTACTCGTCGAATCCTGTGACGGTCGCAGAAGCGCCAGCCCATCTACTCGATGCGGCACCTGAATCGCAGTAATAAAGGTTGTGATCAATCTCGACCGGAGGGTGGGTTTTGTCGGTTTGCGATCTATTCAGCGACATAAGACAAAGTGGTCCGGCGTAAACAATGTTGTTCGCAAAAATGTTGTCAGCCATATTCCATTGCATCTGGAATTCGCCGGTCCCTGTCGCTGACGTGTCGTTGTCGTAGAGAGTATTGTTCACAATCGTGCAGTGCTCGGTGTGTCCGCGATCGGGAGCATAACCCCCGATGGACACGCCAGCAGTGTGAGAGTGGTAAATGAGATTATTGCGGGCGATGATGTAGCTGGTGGCGCGGTCCTTGTGCTCGCTGGCCAGTTCGATTCCGAAGTCCACATCATGCATTACATTCTGCTCGATGAGAATCCTGGTGCCGCCATCGACGTAAATGCCGTCTGAGTTTTCCGCGTCGCGATAAGCCGGATTGCCTTTCGAAGTGATGTTATAGACCAAGTTGCCGCTGACGACTCCATCGCGTGCCTGGTCGACAGCGGGATCGGGAGCTGTGCGCTCGAAGCCAATCACGTCAATTCCAATGTTGTTGTT
>Ga0134125_10000403_pt1 | contig 58166 bp, 80 predicted proteins | sample KB31751_FD_96464 | JGI IMG/M metagenome (GOLD analysis project Ga0134125, IMG submission 96464) | Terrestrial soil microbial communities with excess Nitrogen fertilizer from Kellogg Biological Station, Michigan, USA - KB3-175-1 | ecosystem: Environmental > Terrestrial > Soil > Unclassified ... | reverse complement strand
TTGACAGGGTATGCTGGGGTGGTATGATGTATGTATGACGAACCACGCGATCGGCCTCGCCTTCCACCTCTTGCCCGACCTCGCGGATTGGGAGCGCGAGCTCCTGCGTGACACCGAGCTGCACGCCTGGGAGCCGCTGGTGATCGACAGCGACAACTACTGCAACCCCAAGATCAATCGCCCGCTGATCGACGACGACGCCTGGAACGCCTTCGAAAACTACTACTACTCGGAGTGATCATGCCGACGCTGAACGATCTCGTGCGTGAGATCCTCAAGACCGCGCAGGCCGCAGGGATGGACGCTTACGACCTCTGGCGGGAGGCGAAGAGCGGCAAGGACGTCACCGACGCGGCCGCGTACGTCGCCGACCTCATCAAGGGATGTACTGAGATTGAGATCATCCGAATCGATCGCATGGTATTCGGGGATTGACCTACATAGCCCGACGGCCCTACGGGGCCGCTCGCGGCGTCGAAACTCGACTGCAATGCCAGCTATCCTGGTGTGGGAAGGGCGCTGAAACACGTCGCCACGCGCCTTGACAACGTGGGCGAGGGGGGATACAATCGAATCATGACGAAGAACGAACTGAACGCGCTCGCGATCTCGCTGCTTGCCCTGCCGAACATCGCGGAGATCATCGCCGACGGGCATGATCAGGCGACCGACGATGAGAATGGTTTCGCCATCGCCGCAGGCAGTCTGATCGAGAACTACCGCGAGTTTCATGATCTCTCCGACGCTGACGCTTTCGATCTCGAAGAGATTATCTGCGAGATGATGATCGCCGGCGACGCCGCGAACGACTAAAACATCTTCCTCCTGCCCCCTTGACACTGCGGGGGGCAGGGGGTAGTATATAAGTAACGCCCCACGATGAAGCTGGGGTTAAGGCTGGGCTCTAGGCAACACTCCGAAGGGGATTCTGACACCATGAGCAACATCTCGGGCTACACCCACGTGATCACCTCCAAGAAGGCTCGCCGGCGCATGCCGAAGTTGATCAAGCTGCCGCTGATCATCATCGCCGGCTTCCTCGCGCTCCTGGTGACGATCGGCATCGTGCTGGCGGTGATTGATGCCGCGCGCGGTGCCATGCCGACGCACGGCGCTCAGGGAGCCGCGCAGGATTGCCTGACGCTCGCGCATCGCGACGGCTTCGCGCCTGAGGTCTGCGAGCCGATCGAGAAGGGAGTTGATCCGCAGGTCGCCGATTGGAATGATGGCTTCGCCACCGCGAAGCAGGACGACTGCCAACAGCACTTCGCCGACGCTTGCAACTGGCTGGCGACGACCAAACACTGACACAAAAATCCCAAGAGTCCGATTTATATGAGATAATCATATAAATCGGACTCTTTGGACGTTTTAGTCTGCGGAATCCCGTGAGGAGGTGTCCGCCATGTCGGACATGGGAGATATGTCTGTTTTCGAGATAAATGTTTCTGATGTCTAGACATGTCCGTTTTCTCTCCGATCGCTCGATTTGGATCAATTACATTGTATCAGAGGATCATGGGGGTGTCAAGGGCGTACGAGGGGGATTTGAGGCATGATCCTTTAATCCCCTATGCTAGCATTCCCTGCAGATCGATCATGCCGCAGGGGGCGTTTCAGCGAGATCGGCGCGGCAAAAGATCTTGATTTCCCCCCTTGCGCATCGCGCGATGAGGGGGTATGATGGGGGTATCAAATCAAAACGAAGGGGAACGAAATGATCAACGAACTGATCAACGAACTCGCGAACGAGCTCATGCTCGAGAACATGATCGAGAACGATTTCAACGCGATCATGCGCGCCCTCATCAACGAGTTCATGGTCGCCGATGAGGATGACGCCCTTGAAGATCTTGACATGATGATCTTCCGCTTCGCGCACGATCTTGCATACGACTGCATGATCATGCACACGCCGATCGACATCATGGGGATGATCCAAAACACCCTCACTTCGATCTGATGATATCGCCCCCTTGATATGAGGGGGCATATCAGCGTGTTGATAAGTATCGTTGTATATACGGGGTTTGAGAATCGAGCTCATATATGCGAGTTGATATATGCGAGCTCGTGTATACGGGGATTGATACGGGGTTAAAACATCATCCAAAAAATCTTGAAATCCCCCTTGACGATCATGCCCTAGGGGGGATATGATGAATACATCAACAAAACACGAAATGATGAGGGGATGAAACATCATGATGCTTTACCGATCTGATCTCGAATACTTGATCAAGCTCGACGACAAGATCAAGAACAAGCTGCCGATCACGCGACGCAATGATGAAGATAACGCAGAAATCGCTGAAATGCAACTGGATGAATGCAGCGAATGCGGGGAAATCATCGATTCGCTTTTCGATGCAAATCACATCATGATTGGGGAAGTAATTTCCCCTATCATTGCAATCTGCTGCGAGGGATATCATCCCCTTGATGCGAACTAATGCAATCTGAATAAATCCCCTTATATCCCCTTTCATCGGGGGATATACGGGTGTTTATACTGGGATATATATGGGTATATCCCAGTATATCCATGTATATCTAGCATAATCTCGAATATCTCATCTATCTCGATCCGGAATAGTATCCCATCTGTCCGATTTGAACCCCCCCGGGTGGAATCTCTGGGTATGGGCGATTGTCCATCTGCCGGACGGTGTTGTCGACCGGCTGAGAGCTCTCCCCCAAAAGTGTAACACCATTACTTGATTCCTCGTCCATCACCCCCTCATTGACAAACGATCACTCCCAGGAGTAAACTAGTCGTATCGGACATCACTGTCACCAAGAGAGCAGGTGATCTACCATGGGCGGACACAACTCCCACCTCGCGTTTCCCGCTCACTCATCGATCACCTCTCAGACTCACCCTCGCTCCACGGACAACTTCACCAAAAACCCCGAAGCGAGTCGAGAGCGAGCTCTCCGTCGTGAAGCCGGCGTCCTGATCGTCTCCACAGAGATGCCCCGCTCACCCGCAGCGCAGGAGCAAGCCCAGCGACCTCGTCGCTCTCGTCGCAGTCAGCGCAGCGAACACGTCCAGACGGACCACGCCGGCAACTTCTCCCCGCTCTCCACACAGGTCGACGAAGAGGGTCAGGCCCTACTCGCCCAGCTCGACCCCGAAGACCCCAGCTACCAAGCCAAACGGCGCGGCATCATCGCCCACCACTCGCGGGTGTGGGAACCGATCGGCGCCACGCCGCTGATCATCGACTTCTCCAACGTCCAGGAGCCGATCAACCCTGAGCGGTTGCACCCGGCTTTCAAGGGCTCCCAGCACCCTCAGAAGCCACTCTACAAGTGGGCGAAGGCTCAGGCCCACACCCACGATCCGCGTAAGGGCGCACTCGGCCGGCAGTCGCGCAACGAGTGGTACTGGGAGCAGATGGACAGGCAGAATCTCCCGGCGGACTTCAACCCATACCTGCCGGGCTCGCCGGCGCACGACGCGTTCAACCACCGCGTCAGTCTGCGCGACGACCGTCCCCAGACCACGGGCAATCCTCGGTTCACCGGCGACACACCGGTGCTGATGACGCCCAGGCAGATCAGGTCCCGTGCTCGTCGTAAGGCACGCGCCGGCGAGCGGCTGACGGACGAGGAGTTTCTCGCTCTGTACGACAGGCCGCTCGAAGAGTGGGATCTTGAGGAGCTCGCTAAGGGCCGTCCGCGCGACATACACGGCAACTTCACTGGGCGTGCGCCGGGCAAGTACCTGCAGCAGGAGATCCGTGAGCGGTCGGCGGAGCTTTTCAAGCAGAAGGTCCGGGGCAGCATGAACGAGTCCACGATCTCGGCGCTGACTCTCATGAACCAGATTCTTGAGAACGACGACGTGGACTTTAAGGGCAAGCCGGTGGTCGCCGCCGGCACGAAGCTTGACGCGGCCAAGTTCCTGATCGAGCATCTGCTGGGCAAGCCGAAGGCCACGGTCGAGACAGACATCTCGGTGAAGCTGTCCCGCATCCTCGCAGGTGTGATGGTCTCGCCCGAGGTGGCGATGCCGTCGCTTGAGCAGCTCTCGATGAACCCCAACCAGGGCGTCGCTCCCACAGGGCGCATGCTGGCAGGTCAGCGGGGCTACCGCACGGACTACATCGACCCAGAGATCAAGGCGCTCACCGCCGCTGGCTACATCGACGCCGAGATCGTCGAGGACGACGAGGAGGTGGAGGACTCCGGTGAAGGCTGACCACGCTCCGTGCGCTCACTGTGGACGTACGAAGGACCAGCACAAGCCCGCTGAGCAGTCCGGCGAGGTGAACCACCAGTTCTCCGGCGACGGTCAGCTCGCTCCTGTGGAGCGGACGCCGCCGGGCACGTTCGGCTCCAGCCGACCCCAACAGCCCCAGGTCGTGATCGCTCCGTCGCCTGACATCATGCTGCGTAAGATGCTGCTTGAGCTGGGCGTCATCACGCAGGAGCAGTACGCCATGCTGTTCGTGGGCAAGACTCCCAGTGACCGCTGACGCTGACTGGCTGTCCTCGGCGCCGCTGCCTGATCACGCCCTCGCGCGCATCGCGGGCTATATCGCCGACGAGCTGCCCAGGGAGGCCGTGGGCCTTCTCGTGGAGCAGCCGGGCACCTTCGCTGAGGTGATACCGCTCACCAACATCTCAGAAGACCCTGAGCACTCTTACCAGGTCGAGGTCGCTGAGATTAAGAGAGCCTTCGCTAGTCATGGTGGTCGTGATATACTTACTGCTATCAGCGAGGGCTGCTCACTGACTCTGTGGCACAGCCACCCGTCGGGTCAGGTGGGACCCTCTCGAGGAGATATGAGAGAGAGGCTTGAGGGCCTGCAGTACATGGTCATCGCGGTGACCGAGGCCGGCCTCCAGGCGACTCTCTTCTAACCGGAGGGGTGAGTATATCTTGAACGACAACGTACTGGGAGAGACGCCGATCGATCCGCCCCAGCAGTTCGAGGCGGGTGACTCGGCGACCGTGTGGCTGCCGGGAGGCACGCCTCGTCATCACAAGCAGGACGAGCAGGGCTATCCGGTGCCGGTGTACGACATCCGGTACGACAGCGACATGCACGTGCAGCTGGTGGCGGTGAACGCGTCGGACGACATGGTCGTAGCCGCCGCCCGGGTGAGCACGCTCGGTGCCGACACGGGCACCTACGTCGAGGACCAGCCCAGCGAGCTGCTGATCAAGTACCTGATGAGAAACCGTCACGGCTCGCCGTTCGAGCACAACCAGTTCACGTTTCTGATCACCGCGCCGGTCTTCGTGATGCGCGAGTTCCACCGCCACCGTGTGGGGTGGAGCTACAACGAGGAGTCGGCACGGTACCGTGAGCTGCAGCCTCACTTCTGGGTGCCTGAGGTCGGTCGTAAGCTCGTGCAGATCGGCAAGTCCGGTCACTACGAGCTGACACACGGCACGCCTGAGACGGAGCTGGCGGTGACTGAGGCCACTCACGTCGCCTACGAGGTCGCCTGGCGCGCCTACCGTAAGATGCTGAACGCCGGGGTGGCTCGCGAGGTCGCCCGCACGGTGCTGCCGGTCGGCATCTACAGCTCCATGTACGCCACCTGCAACGCCCGGTCGCTCATGCACTTCCTGAGCCTGCGCACCTCGGCCCCGTCGGCAGCCTACCCGAGCAAGCCGCAGGCTGAGATCGAGCAGGTGGCTCGGGCGATGGAGCAGTTCCTCGGTCAGCACATGCAGTTCACGTGGCGGGCGTTCCAGCAGTACGGGAGGGTCGCACCGTGAACCTAGCCCTCAAGATCATGGCCTGCGTCTACACGGGCGCTGGGATCTTCGCCGGCGCCTACGGTGGCAGCTGGGCCTGGTCGGTGGCGCTGGTGACCTGCGCCATAGCTTGCGCTAGTCTGGCGAGAGGCTTCAAGCACAGCTGAGTCAACAAAAGCTCCCACCCGGTCGGCTTACACGCCGCCGGGTGGGTTGGTGTGGGAGGTGGTCCACATGTCCCTGACTACTGTAAAACTGACCGGCACAGACCTGTTCGACCCTTCGTTGGACGGCCTCAACGGCTTCGTCGAACTGACTCTGTCCTCTGACTACGTAGATCCCACCGACGGGATACTGATCAAGGCCGCTCCGGTCCGCATGACCGTGGTCAACGGCTTCATGACTCCCACACCGTTGGTGCCGAACGACCTGATCGCCGACAACTCGACGTACCTGGTCACTCAGAAGTTCCGGGGCTTGCCTGAGAAGAGCTACCCCATACAGATTCTGTCGTCTGACGGGCCTGAGATCGACCTCTCGGCCAAGACGCCGGTTGATGTGGACACCACGCCCCTGCCTGGCCTAACAGTGACGAACGCCGGCACGGCCGGACAGATTCTGCTGTCGCTGGGCAACTTCCAGGCTGAGTGGTCGGACGCCGCCGCTGCGTCGGTCAGCTCGGTCAACAGCCGCACGGGCGCTGTCACTGGCCTCGCCGAGCAATCATCGCTCGACACGACGAACCAAAACCTGAACACTCTCGCTGCGTCGCTGGGCAGCGCGGCCTTCGCCAACGCCTCAGCTTTCGACTCCGCCGGCGACGCCACCACAGCTCAGGACAACGCAGAGACCTACGCCAGCGGCCTGGTGACCACTGAGCGACAGCGCGCCATGACGGCTGAGGGCTTGCTGTTGCCCCTCAGCGGCGGTGCGCTGACAGGCGCGCTCGATATGGGCAGCCACAGGATCACTGGAGGCGCTCAGGGAGTCGCGGGCACCGACTTCGTCATCATGAGTCAGCTGCCGACGATCCCGAGCTCCCTGCCCCCATCAGGGACGGCCGGGGGCGACCTGCAGGGCACTTATCCGAATCCGCAAGTCTCGGCGACCACGAACTTCAAGAGTCAGGTCGCCACGGTACGGCTCGATCAGATGGCTGTGCCCACGGCTGCGTTGAACCTCAACGGTCAGAAGCTCACGGGGGGTGCAGCCGCCTCAGCAGGCACCGACTATGTGATCTTCAGCCAGGTGCCAGTGGTCGGTGCCGCCGGGTCGGGCGCCGCTAAGGCGCTCTCAGCGAACGACGCGACCACCAGCAACAGCCGGACGCCCACAGCTCACGCCGCCTCCCATGGTGTGGGACAGACGGATCCGGTGTCGCCGGACTCGATCAACGCGCTGACCGCCAACTGGCTGGACATGCTCGGCCTGGGTTTGTTGACGGTGCCACCGACCGAGTCAGGCTTCACGGTCAACATCACGGCCGGCAACATGGTCTGTAACCTGGTCACGGCGACGAAGACGAAGTCGATCCAGACCCTGGGCATTCAGATCACGGCCGCGGGCGTGACCGGCTCGGGAGTCAATGCCCTGGCACTGTTCACCGAGGCCGGAGTGCTGATCGACCAGACCGGCGACATGACCACCGCCATGAGCTCTATCGGCTTCGCCGAGGGCACGATGGCCTCGGCTCACACGGTGACCGCCGGCACAAACTACTACCTCTGTGCGCTGACCCACTTCTCGGGCACGGTGCCGAAGGCAGCCGCCACTGGTACTGCCTCGACCGCCAACATCCCGGTGTTGAACGGCCACTACATATCAGTCTTCAAGACAGGTCAGACCACGTTCCCATCCAACTTCACCCCGTCGAGCTTCTCGCTGAACACGGGTCACTACGTCATGTATGGGCGGTGATAAGATGCCGACGAACACCGGCTCGGGCGATCAGCTTAACTTCTCTGTCGACCGAGGAGCTCAGCGGGTGCTGACCATACAGTGTCAGAATCCTGACGGTAGCAATCAGAATCTCACCGGCGTCGTGGTCGAGTTCACCGCTGAGGGAACTGACTTCGTGCAGGCCGTCAAGATCCTGAGCACCGACGTCAGCAACCCCATGGGGTCGGTCAGCATTCCCACACCTACGAATGGCACGGTCACTCTGACGCTGTCGCCGACCGCCACTGAGGCGATCTTCGACAGTCGGGGTGGCTACTGCTTCTGGGCCCTGTGGGCGAACCCCGGCACGGACTCGGCGTACGACATCCTGGCAGGTCAGATCACTCCGAACAGGGTGGCGAAGCCATGACGCCTCGCTGTGAGATAGGTGACACGGACACCTTCACCTTTATCCACGACTGTCTGATGGCAGACAAGAAGACGGAGAACCCCAACAACAGGCGTCAATTGCCGCTCGATAAGCCGGGTGTTTCTGGTTGGGTATGGATTGGTGAGCCCGGACAGACTATACACCCGTCGGTGCACTGCCTTAGGTGTGGAACTCACGGCTTTTGGCGAGACGGGGGATGGATTTCAGCATGACAGTGCTTGTTCTGGACGCCATGCGCGAGGTCTCAGTCACCGACGCAGGACCGACGACTCAGGTCGTGGTCTCTCAGGCGGGTATGCAGGGTCCTCAGGGCAACCCGACGGTCGTCAACGGCAAGTCTGGCGGCTCCATCACTCTGAATGCGGCAGATGTAGGGGCTGTCGCGCTCACCGCCGTGGGTGTGGCCAACGGAGTTCCGTCGCTCGACGCCTCGGCGCTCGTGCCAATCGCTCAGCTGCCCCTGTCAGGCCTCGCCGGCAACTTCGTCGACCTCGCCACCACGCAGACGGTCAACGGGGTGAAGACCTTCGGCTCGATTCCTGTGGGACCTGCCAGCGACCCGACGACCGCGAATCAGCTGTCGCGCAAGTCGTATGTTGACTCTCAGACGGCTCTGAAGCTGTCTCTAAGCGGCGGGACGATGACGGGCGCCCTGACGCTCGCGGCCGACCCGACCAGCAACCTTCAGGCAGCTACTAAGCAGTATGTCGACGCCTTCGTCCAGGGTGTCGCCGCCAAACCGAGCGCAGTGGCTGCCACGACAGGCACTCTGCCGGCGAACACGTACGCCAACGGCGCCAGCGGTGTGGGGGCGACCCTCACGGCGACCAGCAACGCGGCTCTGACGGCTCAGGACGGTGTGACGCTGACCGCAGGACAGCTTCTGCTGGTCAAAAATGAGGCGACAGCGGCCAACAACGGTCTCTACACCCTCACCCAGGTCGGCGACGGCACTCATCCGTACATCCTGACCCGTCATGTGGACATGGATCAGGCGTCAGAGATCGCCGGCGCCTTCGTATTCGTCGAGTCGGGCACAACCAACGGTGCCTCAGGGTGGACCGTGGGATCTGCTGGACCCTTCGTGGTCGGCACCACGGCGATCAACTGGACCCAGTTCTCTGGTGCAGGTGAGATCACCGCCGGCACGGGTCTGACGAAGACCGGCAACACCCTTGCCCTCTCCACACCGGTGAGCGTCGCCAACGGAGGCACCGGCTCGGCGACTCAGAACTTCGTCGACCTGACCACGGGTCAGACGATCGCCGGCAACAAGATCTTCAGCAACCAGCTGACGGTCAACAACCAGACGGCGATCAACCGAACATCCGACTCGTCGGCGATCAACATCACCTACACCACGACGACTAACGCCACCAACGCGGCGATCGCCTACAACGCGGTCGACAACACGGGTCGGCTGGTGAGCGGCACGGTGGCAGGCGACACAGTCGGTCGATACATGGTCGACGTGAACGGCGGCCACAACTGGGGCAGCGGCTCGGCGACTCGAGACATCATGATGGGTCGTGCTGCCGCTAAGGTGCTGTACATCGGCACCACCCTGCTGCTGGGCGCCTCTGCCACGCTCGGGTCTGGCACGGTCGGTGGCCTGGAGCTGGCTAACACCACCACAGCCCCGACGGCCAACCCCGCCGGTGGTGGTGTTCTATACGCCAAGAGCGGGGTGCCGGTCTGGCGGGACAGCAGCTCCACTGGCCTGACTCTGGGCATGGTGCGCACCTACGACGTAGGCTCCACCTCCGATCTCAACACTTTCGGCACTGAGACAGATATCCCCGGCTGCTCGGTGAGCGTGGTAGTTACCGGTTCGAACGCCACGATCGAGATCGACGGCACCTTCGACATGCTGATCAACGGTGGCGCCTGCACCATGAACGGCTTCTGCAGTTGGAACGGATCTGACCTCACCCGCCAGGCGGTGTTCATCGCCGCAGCGAACGGCTACCGCGCTAGTGTGGGACAGACCTGGCGAGTCACTGGTGTAACCGCCGGCACCTACGTCTGCAAGTTGCGTGCCAGCTGCAGTGTGAACAACGTAGGTAACGCCGTGAAGGCGACTCACACATCCATGAGCATCACGGTAGTGGAGAACTGATGAGCAATCAGAATAGTCAGACTGTCTATAGCTTGATGATCTCGGGCAACGCATCCAACGGCCTCATCTCCATGACTAGCAACAACGATGGTTGGACCGATGAGTTCGCCCTGTCTCTTCAGACCGCTCTCGAAGCACTTACCTGGCCTGAGGGCACGAGTTTCGTGGTCAACAAGGCCGAAGTCGAAACACTAACCTCAGTCGCTGGCGGCACGCCGGCCGCTTTCAGCTAGGAGTCAAGATGCCTCGTACCGCCATCACGGTGAATCAAGTCACCGCCGCCGGCACGGCGGGTTCCGCGGGAGTCGCGGCCGACGCAGTCAATGGCAACTCGGTGCAGAACACCGGCCTGTCCACCTGGATCGAGGTCACGAACACCGACACCTCGATCCACCACATCACCATCCAGCCGACGCGCATGGTCGCCGGCGCCTCGGTCAACCCGGCGCCGATCCCCATCCCGGCGAACACCACCGTGCCGATCAAGTTCGGTCCCTTCTCGGTGGCCGACTACAGCTCCAGCCTCGAGGTCACCGCCGACTCGGCGCTGATCCACCTGGCGGCCTACGCCATCTAGGAGGTGCATGATGCCCTTCCAGTTCGTCAACGACCAGCGGATGGGCTCCGAGTACGGCGGGGTCCAGTACGAATCCCGCGCCGTCAAGAACACCATACAGCCCAAGGCGGCATCTGCCCTGACCCAGACGGAGCGGATTCGACTTGCTGCTCTCACGGGTCAGCCCAACAACAGCATGGCTCTTGAGGACCGTCGTAACTGGGTGGGACTTCGTTATAACGACGGTCGTCCTTCGTGGTTCGTCACCGGCCAGCCGTACGGCCCCACGTATGGCGAGGCCTGGCAGGCGACCCAGGACGTCATCGACGCCACGCAGAACTGGATGTAGCGATGGCCAAACTGACGACGAAGATGCGGAAGAATCTCCCGGCCTCCGCCTTCGCCATCCCTGCCACCCGGGAATACCCGATCATGGACAAGGCTCACGCCGTCGACGCCCTCGCTCGTGTGAACGCTGACGGCACGCCACAGCAGAAGGCGCAGGTGAGGGCCGCCGTCAAGCGGCGATACCCGAACCTGCCCAGTTCAAAGTAAGGAGGTCGTCATGAGCGCCCTGACGCCCGGCGGCAAGGTCTTCCGCAAGGATCTGTACTTCGAGAACACCGGCTACACCCCCCACGGGGGGCAGCGGCTCGTGCACTATAACCCGGCTCGACACCGGGTGCTGTGCAACGGACGACGGTGGGGCAAGACGCTGGTCGGCGGCAAGGAGTGCGAAGCAGCGGCCTTCGTCAGGAACTTCCTGGGCCAGCCCATGATCGGGTGGATCATCGGCCCTGAGTACACCGACTGTGAGAAGGAGTTCCGTGTCATCTACAACTCCTTCCGAGCTCTCGGCATCGACACCCTCTCCGAGCGGTTTCTCAACAACGTTGAGAACGGCAACATGCACATCAAGACCAAGTGGGGATTCGACCTGCAGTGTCGATCGGCTCGACACCCGGAATCCCTTGTCGGTGAGGGTCTCGACTTTGTGCTCATCGTCGAGGCTGGCCGCCAACGCCGGAAGATGTGGGGTGACTACGTTCGACCCGCGCTCTCCGACAAGCGGGGTTGGTCGCTGACGTCGGGAGTGCCTGAGGGGGCAGCGGAGGACTCGCTGCTCTACTCGCTGTACCAACGGGGTCAGGATCCCACCAAGCAGTCATGGTGGTCGATCCGTATGCCCTCCTGGACCAACCAGATCGTGTTCCCTGGCGGATACAATGATCCTGAGATTCAGGAGGCCAAGGACGACCTGACCGACGACGAGTTCGACCGCCAGTATGGGGCCAAGTTCGTCGAACGTGTGGGACGAGTGATGAAGGAGTGGGACTCCGACATCCATGTCAAGGACATCGAGTACAACCGGGCGCTTCCTCTCTATGCCGCAGTCGACTTCGGCTACGTCAACGACTGGGTCTGGCTGCTGATACAGATCGACGTATGGGGTAAGGTCTACGTCATCTACGAACAGCGCTGGCAGATGAGGGACACCGAAGAGATCGCCGCTGAGTTGCTGGAGCACCCACTCACCCAGCACGTCAACATGATCTATGTCGACCCGGCCGCACCCTCTGACGCCAACATACTTCGCAGGAAGCTGCAGAAGAATACGAACAACAACACCGGTGGTGAGATCATCGACCGGGTGCGCATGATACGACGCGCGCTGAAGGTTCGTCCTGAGCATCTGCCTGACGACCACCCTGACAAGCAGCCCAGCCTGTGGGTAGACCGCAGCTGCGAGCAGCTTATCTGGGAGATGCGTCAAGGTTACCGCTGGCCCGAGCACAAGGATCCCAAGTACGGCGAAGGCAAGAATCCCGGCGAGCTGCCGCTCGACCGAGACAACCACGGCCCCGAGGCGCTAGGTCGATTCTTCAAGGGTCACATCGGCGCTGCCAAGACTGGCGGAGCGGGTCGTTCCCGGCAAACTCGAACCACTAAGACGGTGGGAGGTAGACGATGAGCACTAAGTACTTCGGCGGTCAGCCTCCCTGGCAGGCATACCCGTTCCCGACTTGCCAGCCGCCGGCGTGGCTGCCCAAGGACGACGCCCAGCGAGCTGCAGTCTACGACTCGCTCGACTCGATGTACTGGACCGAGGACTCGTCCTACGCCCTTCGCGTGTTGGTCACCGAGCAGCCGATCTACGTGCCGAACGGCCGCATCGTCGTCGACACGATCAGCCACTATCTCCTCAAGGGCCTCCTGATCAAGCTGGAGGATGTGGAGAAGAACAAGAAGGAGAACGACGACCTCCAGGCCTTCCTGAAGCGAGAGATGTTCTATCCTCGTTTCCACACCGCGAAGCACAGCGGGTGCATCCGAGGCGACTTCGTTCTCCACATGACGGCCGACCCGGACAAACCTGAGGGCAAGCGCATCTCGCTCACTTCGGTGCATCCGGGCAAGGTGCTGCGTAAGTTCGACGACGACGACGGCGAGCACATCACCGAAGTCTGGATCGTCGAGCCCTACGTCAACCCGGCCGACAAGGACAAGCTGCTCGTCCGCCGGCTCCACTACTGGTACGAGATCGGCAAGGTCTCGACCAACACTGACGACCCGGACACGCCCGTGCCGCCGGATCTCGAACTCGCCCAGGCCGGTAAGGATCGGTACGTGTGGAGCGAGGAGGAAATCCTCGTTCAGAACGACAAGCTCTGGACCGATCAAGAGGAAGTCTACAAGGTCCTCAACGCCGGCGACCAGCTACCTGACCAAATCAACCACATTCCGGTGTTCTGGTTCAAGAACATCGCCATGGACGGTCAGCCCTTCGGCTCTTCGGACATGCGGGGCATGGAGCGGGTCATGCGCGGGGTCAGCCAGCAGATCACTGACCTGAACGTGGCTCTGGCGCTCGACGGTCTGGGTCAGTTCGTCACCGACGCGCCTCCCCCGACTGGACCTCAGGGTCAGGAGCTGCCCTGGAACATCGAGCCCGGTCAGGTGCTCGAAGTCCCCAACGGCAACTTCATGAAGCGGATCGATGGGGTCACCTCAGTCACTCCCTCACTTGATGCAGTGAAGTACGCTGAGAACAAGATCAAGGAAGCCTCGGGTATCAGTGCGGCAGCTATGGGCGACGTCCCGCCGGCGGTCGCCTCGAACCCGATGGCTCTCGCGGTCAACTTCTTGCCTACCGCGTCTAAGGTTCAGGAGCGGGACCTCTTCGGCATCGCCAAGCTCGAGCACATCTTCTGGATGTGGACTCAGTTCCGCGAGGCGTACGAAGGCGAGGCCTGGCCGGATGGTCTCGAGATCTGCGTCGAGGTTGGCGACAAGCTGCCCAAGGACCGCACTGAGCGGATCAACGAGCTGAACAACATGCTTGACCGTGATGTCATCTCGATCGAATACTACCGCCAGGAGGTCTCCCTCCTCGGGTACGAGTTCCCTGACGACATCCAGGACCAGATCGACGCTGAGCGTGAGAAGGAACTCAAGTACAACACGCCTGCCGGTCAACTCGGAAACGTCCCTGCTGAGACCGCAGCTGCTGCAGCGGCCGCCGCTCTTCAGGGTGGTGGGGGTCCTGATCAGATGCCCGCCGGGGTCAACGGACAGAAGTCGACGACTCTGCCTCCGAAGCCCAACCAGAGTAACAACGCCAACAAGACCAACGAGTCCGACGGGACTGAGTCGGGTCAGAAGTTGGCGAAGCAGACAACTGCTAAGAAACCCAGAGGCCGCTAAGGCGTGATGCCTAGGCCAGGAAGGAGAAGCGTGATGCTTCCTAAGAGTGAGCTCGCCCTGTGGCTCAAGAGCGTGATGCTCATCGGCTACGAAGACGAGGACCCGCAGGGCGGTACCGGAACCGAGGGTGATCCCGGTGAAGGTGGCGAGACCGACGCGGACAAGGAGCCGGACAACGACGGCCTAAAGAAGGCCCTCGCCGCCGAACGACTCCGGACGAAGAACCTCGAGAAGCGGCTGCGTGAGGCGACCGCATCGAAGGGCGCGACCGGGGAAGGCGATGAGGAGCCCGAGGAAGAGCCGCAGGAGCCCGAGAAGGGCAAGGGCAAGGCGTCACGCAGCCCTGCTGCCCGAGCGGCTGAGGAGAAGCTCCAGAAGCTCAACGCCGCATTCGTGAAGACCTCCTTCCGAACCACCGTTCGCGAGCTGGCCTCCAACTTCGTCGATCCCGACGACGCGGTGGCCGCGCTCGACATGTCCCTGATCACCCACGCGCAGGACGACGACGACCCGTCCAACGTGGTGTGGGATGAGTCCGAGATCAAGACCGCACTGAAGGATCTCGCCAAGCGCAAGCCCCACTTCCTGAAGCCGGCGAACGACGACGGCAAGGGCACCCCCAAGACTCCCACACGGCCGAGTGGCTCCAAGTTCTCCGGCCCGGCAGGGAACGCCAGCAAGACCCCCACTCCCGCCGAGACGGTCAACGGGTGGAAGGAACGCCTTCCCGCCCTGCGAAACGTTCGGTAACAACACGAAAGTAGGTGAACGATGGCTGACTCGCGCTACGACAAGGTCAATCCCGAAGTCGGCATCTTCCGAGCGCCGCTGGCTGCGGACCTGCCGAGCGGCTCGATCAGCGCCTCCGGCGGCTACGGCCCGGTCGGTGTCTCGCTGAACGCGAGCGGACAGGTCGTGGTCGGCACCGCCGGCGCGTCCGGCTTCGTCGGAGTCCTCGTCAAGAACCTGCCCCAGTATCCGCGACTGGGCAACATCGCCGGCCAGGTCAACGCCGCGGTCCCGATGGGTGGCAAGGCGGGCAACGTCGTCGACATCATGACGGCGGGCGAGATCATCCTCGGCACCGCTCTCGTGGCCGGGACGAAGTACTACGCCAAGTCCGACGGCACCCTGTCCGCGACTTCGACCGACGGCCCCCTCGTGGGCTGGACCGTCGAGGCCACCCGACTCATCGTCCGCACCGGCTTCGCCCAGGTCGCGGGCTCCTAACCAAGGAAGGAGGTAGCCGAACATGGACAACATCCCTCTGCTGTATGGCGAGGAGCCGGTGGTCTACTCGAACCCGGTTACCCGCAAGAACCTCTTCCAGCGAATGCTGGAAGGGGAGTCGCTGCAGGACCTGATGGTCCGAGGCTTCGACGGCGGTACCCTCGAGCGCGCCGACGTCCTGGTGCCGACCGCCGACGGTTCGGACATCAACGAGATCTGGGCCGAGATCCAGCAGATCCTCTCGGTCTGGAACAGCCAGCGAGACCGGCTGATCGACTACCTCACCTTCCAGGTGACGGACGTCATCGACTACGTCGGCGTGCCGGTCGAGGTCGACTTCGAGGAAGCGACCGAGTACGGCAAGCCGAAGGGCATCCGGGGCCAAGGCTTCTACACCCGTGGCTACGACTTCAAGTTCTACGACCTGGCGATCCGCTACACCTGGCTCTTCCTCGCGGAGGCCGGCCGGGCCCAGATCGACCAGTACACGAACATGGCGCTCGAGGCCGACAACCGGCTGCTGTTCAACAAGGTCATGTCGACCGTGTTCAACAGCGCCAACGGTGTGGGAATCGCCGACAAGAACATCCCGACGACGGTGTACAAGTTCTACAACGGCGACGGCGAAGTGCCGCCGACCTACAAGAACATCACCTTCACCGGCTCCCACAGCCACTACGCGACCTCCTACGGCCTGCCCTCGCAGGTCAACAACGCGCAGCTGCAGCCGCAGACGCTGGACGACCTCGAGTCGGACTTCTACAACCACGGCTACACGCTGCAGAACGGCTACGACCTGGTCCTCTGGGTGAACCGTGCCCAGGGTGTCGCCATCCGCAAGTTCAAGGTCCTGAACGGCGCGACCTACGACTTCATCCCGTCGCAGCACGTGGGTGGCGGCGTGATCCTGCCGGCGTCCATGGGCATCGTCGGTCGTCCCGACGGCAGCCCGGTCCAGGGCGAGATCGGCACTTACGGCCCGTGGCACATCATCGAGGAGCCGTACATCCCGGCCGGCTACATCGTGGCCCTGGTCTCGGGCGGTCAGCTCAACATCAACAACCCCGTCGGCTTCCGCGAGCACATCAACCCGGCGCTCGGCGGTCTGCAGCTGGTCGCCGGCGACAACGGCGCCTACCCCCTGAAGGAGGCGCACTACCGCCGCGGCTTCGGCACCGGCGTCCGGCAGCGAGGGGGCGGTTACGTCGTCCAGCTCGTCGCCTCCACCTCGACCACCTACACGGTCCCGGCCGCGTACAACCAGTAAGGGAGGTAACTGAACATGGCTAACATGAAGGAGCCTCCGGCTCTGAAGGACCGCGACGGCGAGCCGATCGTGGTGTTCCGTCGGCCCGACGGTTCGTTCTTCTCGAACCACCCGGACTACCCGATGGCGCAGGCCCTGTGGGAGCAGGCCGGCAGCCCGGACGACGAGGTCGAAGAGGACGAGACGGTCGAACCGGACAACGGCGACGGCGTGATCCAGTACTCGGAGATGCAGTCCAAGGACCTGCTCGCCGAGGCCAAGCAGCGTGGCCTGGTCGAGTCCGGCACCAAGTCCAACCGGAGCAAGCTCATCGAGATGCTCCAGGCGGCCGACGCCGAGAAGGCGAGCAAGTAGCATGAGCGACGTGTCGGCGGCGGATCTGGTGCGTCTGCAGTGCGGCGAGTCAATCCCCCCGGGGGGATCCGACGCCGACACGATGTTCACCGACGACCAGATCCAAACCTTCCTGACCATGAACAACAACAGCGTCAACGCCTCGACCGCTAACGCCTGGCGAGTCAAGGCTGCCTGGTTCGCCTCTCAGGTTGACGTGGTGGAGGGTAACTCACAGCGCAAGATGAGCCAGGCCTACACCCAGGCCAACTCTCAGGCGAAGTACTGGGCCAACCAGCCTGACAACAACGCCTACATCGGCAGGTCTCGTCAGATCGTCAACCGACGCACTATGCCCTGGTAGGTGGTGGTCATGGTACTCACCGCACAACAGACGATTGAGATGCGTGCTCGCCGGCGTAATCTCCAGGTCTACATCAACGCTGACCCGGTCACGATCGTCTTCACGCGATACTCCCGTATCGACGATGGTGCGGGAGGCTGGAAGAAGGGGCCGACCATCCCGGTGGCTCCACAGGTGATGAGGTTGGTGCCTTACAAGCGCCGGCTCGCTGCTCTGACCGACATGATCACCGCCGGCGACGTGCCCAACGTCCAGTATTCGCTGGTCGCTGCGTACAACGCCGACGTCCAACGCTACGACGAGTTCATGCTCGGCGATGCCTGGATGAAGGTCATCGGTGTGGAACCGAAGACGGAGCTGCCCGAGATGTCCGACCGTCTCACGATCCTGATCGAGATCCGCGACAAGGCGACCTGATGGCCGGGCTGAGCGGGTTCTTCGTGCTGCAAGACTCGCTGACCATCGGCCTGGCAGAAGCTGACGTGGAGGTTGTCGAGCAGGCCAAAGAGCTGCTAGAGGAAGTTGCTCGGAAGTCGCTCGACTACGCGAAGGCCAACGCGCCTTGGGAGGATCGAACTGGCGACGCGCGCAACGGCCTCAGCGTGAACGTCGACGGCGACTCCGGGATGCTGTACATGCAGCTCTACCACACGGTTGAGTACGGGCTTTGGCTGGAGGTTATTCAGAGCGGCAACTTCTCGATCATCATGCCGACTCTTCAAGACTACTCGCTTCCTCTTCTCGAGGAACTACATGCTCAACTCAGCTCAGGAGGTGAATGATGGCTACCGCCCGTCAATGGGTCTATCAGACGCTTTGCGCAAGTCAGGCGCTCACTGAGATAGTGCCGCCGTCATCCATCTTACCGGGCCAGAGCGCTATGACCGCTCAGATTCAGCGGCCGTTTCTGGTGCTCAAGTTCGGCACCGACAGCGACGAGCAGCAGTTCGACGATCCAGACATCGCCTTCCGGCCCCACCGTCAGTTTCTCGAGGTCTGGTGCCACGATGCTCGACCCAGTTATGTCCAGGTCGATCAGGTGCTGAGTCTGGTGAAGGATGCGCTGAGGACGGATCAAACTTCGACCGACGCGCATATAATGGCTGTGAAGTTCCTTGAGACCAGTGATGACATGGACGACCACACCATGGACACGGTCGTGAGGTACAGTCGATACCAACTGATCCAGTCCCAGTAGAAAAAGAGATCCCATGAGCTTCAACCTGATCAAGTACATCGGCGACGCCGCCAAGCGGGTGTTCACCACCGAAGATCTCAAGAACATCGGTGCCACCGAGGAGGACCTCAAGTCGCTCTCCGGCAACTCGGTCCTGACCTTCGCCAAGAACGCGGTACACGAGCTCGAGACCGGCCTGGCCCACTTCATCGCCAGCCACCCGACCCTCTCGGCCGAGTTCCACGTGCTGGCCGACGACGAGGCGGCGGACGAGGACCTGGCCAACGTGACCAACCCGGTCACCGAGGGCGCCGGCCCGGGCGACTCGTCGCCGGCGGGCACGACTCCGACCGACGGCACCTCCCTGCCGACCGCCGAGCCGGAGACCGACGCCGAGACCGTCGGGGAGAACGTGGCTGCCCCGGTGGAGACGCCGGCGACCACGGCCGTCGCGGCCGACCAGCCGGACACCGGCACCAACTGATCGCACGCGATCGATTGACGAGGGGTGCTACCTAGGACGGCCTGGGAAGCGCCTCTCGTCATGTCGGCACCTGATCGTCGAGTCATCGAGCGCGCGACGATACCCGAGCGCTTAGGAGATCCGATGATTGAATTGAGATGTCCGGGAACGATGCACGCACGCATCGACCTCGAGAGTCGCGTGCTCGAGGTCAAGTGCAAGCGCCGAGGGTGTGGACACGGGCCAGGAGTGATAGCCCTCCACACCTTCTCGCTCGACACTGGCAAGCTGCTTCACACCCGGCAGTTCCGCGACCCCGCAACAAGAAAGGAGGGTCGACATGACCCTGGGACAGTCCCTCCCGTTCGGACTGCGTGACGTCAAGGTCTACCCGATCGACGACGCCGGCAACCTCGGCGCAGGTGTGGACTTGCCGGCGGCCCAGACCTTCAGCTTCAAGGAGGCCGAGACCTTCGAGATCCTGAAGGGCGACGACCTGAACCTCGCCAGTCACGGTGGAGGTCCGACCGTCACCTGGGAGCTGGAGTCCGGCGGCATCTCGCTCGAGGCCTACGCGGTCATCATGGGTGGCACGGTCACCCTATCCGGCACCACGCCCAACCAGATCAAGACCTACACCAAGGGTGCGCTCGACCAGCGACCGTACTTCCAGGTCGAGGGCCAGGCGATCTCCGACTCCGGTGGCGACTTCCACGGCGTGGTCTACCGCTGCAAGGCGGACGGCGGCTTCGACGGCTCCATGGCCAACTCGAAGTTCCTCGTCTCCAAGGCCACCGGCACCGGCTTCGGCAACGTCCAGGAGGGCGGCGACCTGAAGCTGTACGACTTCATCCAGAACGAGACGGTCACCGCGATCGCCTCGTAACAACTCGCTCACCGGCTGATCCCCAGGAGGACCAATGCCTGCCCGTAACAACATCCCGAAGAAGACAAGTTCCGCCGCGGATTTCAAGAAGAAGAACAGGGGTCGCGACGTCGAGCTGCCTTCGGGCCAGGTCGTGAAACTGAGCCACAAGTCCCTGCAGAGCTTCATCATCAGCGGCCAGATTCCCAACTCGCTGCTGAGTGTGATCAACTCCATCTCCGTCGCTCGTCAAGGGGGTACAGAGGAGGAGGTCATGCACGACCTTCTGGAGAACCCCGAACAGCTGAAAAGCATGTTCGACATCGTCGACACGGTGGTCATGGTGCTCATGATCGAGCCCAAGTGCCACCCGATTCCCGATGACGAGGACGACCGGGACGACGATCTGCTCTACATCGACGAGCTCGAGGACGCCGACAAGATGTACATCTTCACGATCGCGACAGGAGGTACCACGGACCTCGAATCCTTTCGTGGAGAACTTGCCGCAGGTGTGGATCTTGTACAACAACGCGAAAACGTGGTCAAGCCGGCCAAGCGACCTCCTCGCGCTAAGTGATCCATACGTAAGGTACTGCCTCGACGAGGCCGTCAGCTACTTCGGCAACATGGTTGAGAGCGAGCTCAACCAATGCGAAGGAAGCGGCAACGATCTGCTGAGGAACCGCCAGAGGGTCTTCGACAAATACTTCAAGACCCCAGAAAGTGCCCCGACGCCGGGGCTGTACGCAGACCCTGCACTGATGTTTGGCGGTGCCAAGGCATAGGAGGTGGACCGTGGCTAATCTGCTGGGGACAGTTACTGGTCAGCTGAAGGTTGACGTATCCCAGGCTGTCGCCGCATACGCTGCGGCCCGATCTGCGAACGCCTCCACGATGAGCGCCCTGACGCGCTCGAGCAAGACCATCGGCGAGGTCAGCAACATGTTCCTCGGCTTCGGCATAGCGATCGCCGGCGCCCTGGGATATGCTGCTGACCAAGCGGCCAAGTTCAACGCCGAGATGGACTACTTCCAGGCTGTGTCTAATGCGACACAGTCTCAGATGGAGGCTATCCGTCAGAAGGCGATCCAGCTCGACCAGACGACGATGTTCTCCACAGAGGACATCGCTCAGATGTTCACGCAGCTGGCGAAGTCGGGTGAGTCCACCAAGGACATCCTCGGCGGTGTGGCTGACGCGTGCACCAACCTCGCACAGGCCGCACAGATTCCCCTGGCTAACGCCACCAAGGATGTTGTTACCATCATGTCCGCCTTCAATCTGAAGGCGTCTGACGCACAGATGGTGGCGAACGAGCTCGCCGGCGCAAGCAACAACTCGGTCCTATCTGTGGACGACTTGGCGACCTCAATGAAGTATGCCGGCGCGGTCGCTGACACTCTTCACGTCTCGATGAGTGACACCACGACCGCCCTGACCCTGATGGGTCGAGCAGGCATCCAGGGTTCGATGGGCGGTACTGAACTTCGGCAGATGTTCCTGCAGCTGACTGCCCCCACTAAGGCTGCATCCGCTGAGCTGCAGAAGCTCGGCATCATCACGAAGAACGGCACCAACCAGCTGTTCAACGCGAACGGTACAGCTAAATCGCTGGGGCAAGTCTTCCAGATTCTGCAGAACGCGACCTCGAAGATGGGGGCTGAGCAGCAGACTGCCGCTCTGAAGACCATCTTCAACTCTCGAGCTCTCGCCGGCGCGGAGATCCTGACCAAGGCCGGAGCCAAGGGCTTCGACACGATGAACGCGGCGATCAACAAGACCACCGCCGCTGACGTCGCAGCCAAGCGAATGGACAACCTCCAGGGCAGCCTGAAGATCTTGACCTCGTCGCTGAAGACGATGGCCATCACCGCAGGTCAGCCGCTGCAGAACTTCCTCAACGGAATCGTCAAGGCGATCACCGGAGTGGTGCAGGGCTTCGCCAAGCTGTCGCCCCAGACACAGACTCTCATCATCCACGTTCTCGCCATCGTCGCCGGGCTGGCGTTGTTCCTTGGTATCGTGGGCAAGACCATCTCCATAGGTCTCAAGCTCTGGAAGACGATCCAGGACTTGAGCGAGGCGATGAAGTTTCTCTGGGGTGTGGGCAAGAGTCTGATCACCATGGTCCGAACTCTCTCCGTGGCTCTGTTGGAGAACCCGATCGTGCTGATCGTAGTAGCCGTGATCGCGCTGGCGGTCGCATTCTACGAGCTGTATGAGCACTGTCAGGCCTTCCGAAACATCATCAACGACATAGGTCATGCGTTCAAGACCGCCTTCGAAGCCACGGTCAACTGGTTCAAGAAGGTTCCTCAGTACTTCGAAGACGCTCTCCACGCAGTCGAGAAGGTGTTCGACACTGCCCTAGACTGGCTGAAGAAGCACTGGGAGACGATTGTCGGGTTCATCCTCGACCCCATCGGTGAAATCGGTAAGCTGCTGTGGGATAGGTTCGGCGGCACGATCACCAAGTTCTTCGAGCGGATGGGCAGCGACGCCCTCACTGGTATGGAGAACTTTGGTAAGGCGATCATCACCGAACTAGGCAAGCTGCCTGATCAGTTCGCCTACTGGCTGGGCTTCGCCCTGGGTCGCCTGCTTCGGTGGAACATCGAGCTGGTCGAAGCTATCAACACAGGCATGCAAGATCTGGCCCAGGCGATCGTCAACTTCTTCGAGAAGCTGCCCGGCCGCATCATGCAGTACGCTGAGGATCTGTACCACGACTGGGTCGCCTTCCAGATTCGCATGATCGAGGATGCTCGACAGTGGGGCTCCGACATCCTGAACGCGATCATCGGCTTCTTCGAGAGATTGCCAGGATACATCGCCAGCTTCGCCACCGCCGCGTTCAACGCATGGATCAACTTCCAGGTCCGTATGTTGAACGACACCCGGCAGTGGGGGTCGGATGTTCTGAACGCTGTCATCAACTTCTTCGAGAAGCTGCCTGGCGAGATCGTCAACTTCGCCACGACCGCGTACAACGACTTCGTCAACATCGGTCTGCGCATGATCACCGATGCAGAGAGCATCGGTAGCAACATCGTCAGTGGCATCGTCAATTGGATCAGCCAGCTGCCGTCGCTGATGTGGAACATCATGAACAACGTGATCAACACCATCGAAGGCTGGGTCTCTAGCGCGTTCCAGTCAGCGAAGAACTTCGCCGGCAGTCTGTGGGATGGCTTCAAGAAGGGTCTTGGGATCAACTCCCCATCCTTCATTGAGAAGCAGATGGTGCAGATCAGTAAGTGCATGGACGATGAGACCCGCAACATCGACCGGTACGTCCGTCAGATACACGGGCTGGGCAACGACCTGAAGAATAGCAACCCCGTGCTACAGGCTTCGCTGAACTCTCAGGCTGCTCTACGCCAGCTCGCTGCGAACCAGCAGAGTCAGCTCAAGCAGATCGGAGTCTCGGGCGCAGTCTCCGTGCCTGGATGGCAGACCGCCTCTACCACCGCATTCGCCAACGGTGTGGGGGGTCAGCCGACCAAGGTGCTCGAGGTCAACGTCTTCAATCCGACTGCAGAATACGCGGCAAGTTCTACCACCAAGAAACTGCAGTCACTCGCCAACTTGGGAGCATTCTAATGGCAGTATCAACCGCCGAGACGGTCTCTGTCGATGGAGTTGTTCTCAACACGTATGCGTACAACATATCGACCATCACCGGTCGTATGACGACCCCAGATCTCCGAACCAAGAACGTGGAGATCCCGGGTCGTCATGGCACGCTGCGTGTTCGGAACAAGAAGTTCCAGGAGGGCTCCTTCACTCTCACCATGTGGGTGAAGGGCGCGCTCAGCGACGGATCCGTTCCCACACAGAAGATACAGCGTCGGTTGTTCTACGAGAACCTGGACATGCTGATGCAAGTCTTCACCCGACGAACCGGTCTGATCAACATACAGCAGGTCAAACCGGACGGCAGTGTTCGACAGTGTGACGCTGAGGTGCTGGCTGTCATCACTCCCGAGAGCTCGGCGGCGAATCCGCTCGCCAAGTTCAACGTGGCGTTCACTCTACCGAACCCATTCTGGCGAGATGTAAACCCGGTGACATGGGCCTCACCGGCAGGCCTGCCTGTCTCTGAGATCTTGACGCTCCAGTCTTTCATCGGGGCCACGGCACCCATGGAAGACCTGCAGTTCACAGTGACCGGCAAGGTGTCCCAGTTCAAGCTGCAAGCGCTGGAGAATGGCTCACCCCTGGAGCTCGACTGCTGGGTGCAGTACAACGCAGGGGTGAACTCGGCAGCTACTCTGACACTGGACTCTAGTGACTGGGGTGTGTCTGCATCGAGTGGATCACCACTGGTGTCCGACATCACCCATTCGGGATCTAACTTCTGGCTGTCGTTGCCGCCAGGCTGGCAGAACTCTGCGCCTCAGATCGCATGGAGCTGCACTAATCCCGACTCCCACACCCAGCTCACAGTCACTGGCTACAGGAAGTACGTGGTCGCGTAATGAAGACCTTCGAACTCCGAGTCATCGATCCGACCACGGGTAAGCCTGAGTGGGTGCTTGGCGACACTGCTGGATGGACGGTCTCGCCCGTCATCAGCGACGCAGGCACAGTACAGTTCTCCTACCCAAACAACGGCAACAACTACGAGCAGGTCGTCATGGACCGCGACCTCGCGGTTTTCTACGGTGGTGTGGAGCTGGGCCTGCTTCGCTCGACCATGGAGCAGCGATCCTGGAATGATGCGGATCCTGCCGAGGAGGGCGCCCTCGCTCAGATCACCTGCCGTACCTCCATGGCTCGCATGGAGCGGGCGATCGTCTACCCCGAGAACTGGCCCCACAGCAGCGATCCGCCGAGCTTCTCCTTCACCGCAGACACTCCGGGCTTCATTCTGCGTACGCTAGTTCAGGCGGCTCAGCTGCGAGGCACGATCGTCGAGATCGACATCTCCAGCTTCACCGACACCCACGACTCGGCAGGTCAGCCCTGGGCCACGGCGATCTCGATCTCATGGGACGCCCAAACTACCTACCTACAGGTGGTACAGGACCTGCAGTCCTACGCCCAGTGTGACGCGGTCATGGATGTGTACAGCCTGAAGCTGTACAACTACCAGACGCTAGGGGTGGACCGTACGACCCAGAGTCCGCCGGTGATCATCCGTAAGGGGCGCGACCTCACCCAGTCGAGCGTCCAGGAGAGCACCAGGGATCTGAAGACGGTCGTGCTTGCCAGTGGGTCGGCCAACCTGTACGCAGAAACCCAATACACTCCTGCAGTCGCCCTGAGAGGCCGTCGCGAAACTGGCACAAGTGCATCGGGCATCACCGATCTGCTGCAGCTCGTACAACTGGGAGATCAGGCTGCTGAGGCGGCGTCGATCGACGTGATCGCACGCACCAATGAATTGATCTTCAGTGATCCCAGCAGTCCCGTGCCAAGCGTCGACTTCGAACTCGGCGACTGGGTGTGGACAAGTATCGACGGCACCAACTACCGTCAGCGAGTTCTGCAGTACTCCATCACTGAAGACAACGAAGGAGTGCTGACCGGCACCACAGCCCTGGACAACATCTTCGGGGAGTTCCTCACCAGGCTGCAGGCTCAGGTCGATGCGATCGAGAATGGTAGCACGATTCTTGGTGGCTCGGAGACTACCAAGGTCAACGAGATTCTCAATCCTCCGGCTGTACCTGCCACTGTGTCCGCCGGCACCGCACCGTACCTGGACAACCAGGGCCACACCATGGCTGAGATCACCGTGGCGTGGTCAGCAGTCACCGAGGACACCACCGGCAAAGTCGACACCAACATCGCCGGGTATCAGATTCAGGTCACGGTGCACGGCTCCACCGACTGGACCACCTTCAACTGCGACAGCAACACCCTGTCATTCTATGTCGGCGCGCTCCAGCCTGCCGTGCAGTACGACTACCGGGTTCAGTGCTACGACTCGCAGGCGAACTACTCGGGTTGGTCAGCCACTCAGACGATCACGACTGCATCAGACACCCTCCCGCCGAACACACCCTCCACACCTGGGGTGACTTCGCTGCTGGGTCAGCTGTCGATCACGTGGGATGCGAAGGACAACCTCGGCGGCAACATGCCGGGCGACTTCGACCATGTCGCAGTCTACGTCGATTCCTCCTCCCCCACCTTCACCCCCTCATCCGCCAACCTGTACCAGAACATGCGTGGCGGAGGCACAGTCACAGTCCCATCTGCAGTACTCACTTATGGAACAACATACTATGCACGACTGGTCGCCTTCGATCGTACGGGCAACGCTTCGACTCCGTCGGCTGCTGGCTCGGCTACTCTTGCGCAGGTCGTAGCCACCGACATCAACACAGGTCAGGTCAGCATCTCCAACCTGTCCTTCTCTGACGTCGGTAACCTGATCGACAACGGCTCGTTCGAAGACGCGAACTGGCGAGCCACCCGCAACGCTCAGTTCGGTGGTAGTCACTGGGGCCTGGACAACACCACCTCCTCCTCAGGCACCTGGTCTATCACCCACTTCGGCACCGGTGGTCAGACCACTGAGACGATCGTGCTCAACACGGTCAACTGCACGGTGGGCCAGACGTTCATGGGTGCAGCTGACTGGAAGGTCAGCGCTGCGGTTACGGGAACCATGCGTGTGGCTGTGGGAGTAACCTTCCGTGACATCACCGGCGCGTCGCTGGGGTACTCCGACCTGAGCTACTGTCAGACAGCCCCGTCGACCAACGACAACACCTGGCGAAGTCGCATCGCCACTCAGGCTGTGACAGCGCCGACTGGGGCAGTGATTGCGCAGTTCGTCCTGGCTACATCCTCCCACACAGCGGGGCAGGTGTGGGCGGACAACATCGAAGTGCGGATGCAGCAGGACAACTTCCTCATAGCTAACGCGGCGATCACCGACGCCAAGATCGGCACAGTCTCCGCCAACAAGATCATCGCCGGCACGCTGTCCGCCGGAGTGATCATCTCAGGGTCGATCGGCACAGCCGCCTCGGGTCAGCGATGCGTCATGGATGGCACCGGCTTCCATGCTTACGATGCAACCGGTGCTCTCACCTTCGATGTCAATGACAGTAGTACTTCGTTGACTCTGTCAGCTCAGAGTGGCACTGCCAAGATAGTCATGAACTCTCAGGACGTCACTCTAGTGCCGAACCTCTTCGGCAATCAGATTGGCGGAGGTTCAGCAGCCACGGCAGTCTATCCCACCATGCGTATGTTCGACTCCAGCAATAGCAACAGCTCCGTGTTGTCCACCGCTCATGTGGGCGGTAACTCAGCCGGCGTTATGCTGATGAGTGGTTCTTTCCCCCATTCTGCCGGTACCTACGCCTACCAGCTACTGATGGCGGATGAAGTCGGTTCAAGCTACCGTTGCATAGACTACAACAACGAAGTGGCTAATGGGGGGCTTGTCTACATCGGTCCCACCTTCTCGGTCATCGGCACGTTCATCGAGGGGGCTGCACATGGCGGTCAGTTGCGTTTCGACTACGACGCCTCGTCTACAGACTCGAAGTGGGAGATTGACGGATTTCAGCCTAACTGGACTGGGGTCTTTGCCTGGACGGGAATTATCACAGCGGACATCGGTGGTCTAACGGCTACTGCCGGTGGGGCGAACATCGGATTCGGCCCGACGCCCATCAGCACGACTGTTCCCGTGGTTCAGTACTCTTGTGGTACAATAGGTCAGACGGGTGGTAACGTCAACGGCCTGACCAGCACTGGCTTCGCCTTCACTCTGTCAGGGTCGTCGCCTGCCACCTGGTCAATCTTCTTCTGGGCTTGGCGATTGAGGTAATGATGACAGTGGAGAAGCGCACCATCACTCGGGTTCGGGATGCATCATCCGAGCAGAAGTCTCACTACCCTGAGCCGCTTTGGTTCATCGATCATGACATCGAGGGGGGTTCCTCCTGGATGTACATCTTCCCACACAGCAGGCTTCAATGGCGAGTCGCGGAGTACAACCTCGATCCGAACGACATCGACAAGTTGATCGAAGTCGCGATCTACGAATTCCACATGACCGACAACGTTCACAGCAACCCCACCCACCTGTGGAATACTGACGAGGCGACGGCTCGGCAGGCTCACCTCGGCCGTGTGGAAGCGGCTAAATCTCGGGTCGTACATCTCGATCCTAACAACCAGCTGGATGTCATCCGGAGGGCTTGGAACCCACACCATCCAGCACTTGCTATACAACGTAAACACGTTCGGGACCTTCGAAGTCAGATGGGCAGATGATATGATGGGAGGGATGTAACCCCTACTAGGAGGCACAGTGGATAACTCTGAAGAACTCACGACCATGACGCCGACGGACGAATTCCGCGTCGATCCGCAGTACCTGATGGCCCAGCTGCAGAAGGACAACAGCGAGCTCAACCAGCAGCTCACCCTGCAGCGAGCCGGCTTCGAACAGCTTCGGGGGATGCACGAGCACGAGGCCCGCGAACACCGTCGGCTCGCCATCCAGTGCGAGGCCCAGGGAGCCCAGCTCCGTGACTTCCAGTTGTTCAAGGACTCGCTGCGGAGCCACGGCTTCGAACCGGACACCTTCATCGGGGAGATGAACAACGGCAACCTCGGGGGCACCGTGCTCAGGGTGAACAAGCGGGCCACCATGATCGATGCGGAGTCCGACGAGGAGTAACAGAAGAGGGAGACCGTGATCACCGGGGTTTCTAATCTGCAGTACGGCGCCGGCGCGCTTGTCGCCATCTTCATTCTGTCGGTACTCTTCGGTTACTTGATTCCCCGGTGGACACACAACCAGATCGTCAAGTCCAAGAACGAGGACATCAAGTCCAAGGATCGACAGCTCGAACAGAAGGACAAGGAGATCGCTCTCTGGCGAGAGATAGCTGAGAACTACCGGACAGCTAACCTCGAGATCATGCGATCTTCCAACAACCTCATCACTGTGGGTGAGGTAACTACTAAGGCACTCCACGCGCTGACTGCTAGCGCACACCAGGGAGAACCGGATGAAGTTGCACATCTTCAAGCATCTTCACAAGGCTGAGTCTTCCGGGGGCGAGGCCGAGGAGACGGATTTCGGTCCGGTACTCCAGGCTGTGGAGGAGAGCAGGCTCGCTCTTGAAGAAGCTCAGTCCCACCGTCGTCGAGCTGAGGCGGTGGGTGCTCGAGCTAGGCGTATCGACCAGCGCAACGGCTTCGGCCAACTCCTCGAGAAGTTGAGCGAGGCTAGACCAAAGGAGACATAAGGGAACCATGAACACGGGCGTAGAAGGTTGGCTTAGCGCTACCGCAAGCTATGGTTTCTTGATAGTGCCCCTTCTCATCTTCGTGTTCTGGACATGGTGGGGGAACTGGTACACCTACGACTTCGGCTGGATGGTCATGATCATGGACCTCGGCCTGTGGATGCTCGACATGCCCATCGAGCTTCGCCGGCTCTACCATGTCAGGACCGCTACGTCTGGGTGGCAATGGTACTTCCTCGTCGCAGAGTGGATCGTGCTACTGGCGATGACGTGGCGAGGTGGCAAGGTGACCTACACCCTGTTCAGGGGTAGATATCGAAGGGAGAGACTGGATGGCACCGAAGATGTACGGGGTGGATATAGCCTCGTATCAGAAGGGAATGAACCTATCTGAGGTTCATGGCGAGGGCTTCGCGTTCGCCTACGTCAAGGCCACGCAGGGCACTAACTACGTCGATCCCTACTACGCCACCTGGGCAGCGAACCCCGGCGGCCTCCATGAGATTCCCTACCACTACTGCACGCTGGAGGACGGCGACGCGCAGATGAAGTACCTGCGCCACATCGTCGGTCCCAACGTCAAGGAGTGCATGCTCGACGAGGAGACGGGCGGCGCTCGTAACCTGGCCGAGCTGACTGAACATGTCGAGGCGGCCCACACCGAAGAGTTCGACGCTGTCGACCTCTACCTGCCCCACTGGCGATGGGTCGAGATCGGCTCGCCCGATCTGTCCAAGCTGCGCATCCGCTACCTGATCGCCAGCGACTACCCGACCAACGCCCCCGGCTACGCCTCGTCGCTGTATCCGGGCGATGGCTTCGCCGGCTGGAACCAGTACGGCAACAAGAAGCCCGACATTCTGCAGTTCACGAGCAACGCGATCGTGGGTGGGCAGCACGTCGACGCTGACGCGGCCGACGCCAATGTGGTGTGGGATACCCCGCCCACAGTTCCGAAACCGCCCCAGCATCTGCCGGCGATCCCTCACGGTTGGGTGGCCACTGTCAAGCAGGTGCAGATCCAGCTCAACCGCTGGCCATTCTCCCCCACACTCCAAGTGGACGATGATCTCGGGGTTCACACCCAGCACGCGATCATCGTCTTCCAGCACGCGGCGGAGATTGCGGACGATGGGGTCGTTGGCCCGGTCACCTGGCAGAAGCTGAACTTGATCTACGACACGACTCGCCCGCAGCTGAAGCAGGGTAACACTGGCTCAGCGGTGAAGTGGCTGCAGACTCGGCTGAACGCCCTGCACGGCTACGGTCTCAAGGTGGATGGGAACTTCGGCCACCTGACTCACGACGCGGTCGTCCACTTCCAGACCTCGGCTGAGCTCAAGGCCGACGGGGTCGCGGGCAAGGAGACCAACGCTGCGTTGCAACTGTAGCACGTTCATCATATACTGACAGTGGATCGCCCCTCGCTGATATCATGGCCATCAGCGGGGGGCGATCTTTTGTGTGTCGAGGAGATTCTAGGGAAGCGATTAGGATCGCTGGCAGCCCTCGGTCAAGAGGTAATGCCGGCGATGCGCTTCAAGTGCTGAGAAGCTGCTTGGAGGATCTCGGGATCGTTGAGCTGATGGTTCAGCCCGCTCGGATGAGGGAACCGGTAGAACTGGATGTACCACCGGCGACTACGCACCGAGGAGAACAAGCTCGCGTCACCCCTCAGTCCGAACGATTCCCACACCTTCTTGCCGAGGACGATGACCTCGATGTAATTGTGGACCTTGTGGAAGTCTTCGGCACCCTTCGGACCCAGCTGGTTGATCAGGTAGTCGTTCTGCCGCTGGACGAAGTCCAACGCAGCCTCACGACCTCGGGCCTTGTTGAAGGTGTTCTTCACCGTGTGGCCGTTGGGCTTGCGCGGCGGGTGTGGGGGCAACGGAGTGTTGAACAAGTTCTCCAGGCGGAACAACGTGAGCAGGTCGTCTCGAGTCGCCACCCCGATCATCTTGAGCAACCGGTCCCCACTAGGGCCGGTGAAAGGTCGGCCATCTCCCTGACGGGATGGTGCCTGACCCAGTATCACTGGTAAGATCATGGACTCTCTCTCAGGCTACACCGGAGGCCGGCAGCCTAGTGATTCAGTTTAGGCTGCCGGCCTCTCGCCGGCGATGCGGTGAATGGTTACTCGTCGTCCTCGTCGAGGTCGAAGTCCTCGTCCTCGTCGATCTCCTCGACCGGCGGCGCGGCCTTCTTGGCGGTCTTCTTGGGGGCCTTCGCCGGCGCGGCCGACTTCTTGGCGGCCTGGCGGTCCTTGAGCTCCTGCAGCTTCGCCTTCTTCTCGGCGTCGCCCTCGCCGGCGGTGTAGGCCGCGACCAGCGCCACGACCTCCGGGTCCTTCGGGCCGGACCAGCTGTACTGCGAGCGGTTGCCGGCGACGATCTCGCGGTCGATGCGGTTGGAGCCGTCCTTGGCCAGCTTCCGGGCCAGCACCCGGAGGTCGCGGGGGGTGACCTCCTTGCCGGTCTTCTGCTTGATGAGGTCGCAGACCTGTCGGATGCCGAAGTCGACGGTCGGTCGACTGCCCGTCTTCTTGGCCGGCGCCTCGGTGGCCTCGACCTCCTCGACCTCGTCGAACTCCTCGTCCTCGATGACCTCTTCGACCTCGGGCTCTTCGACCTTCGGCGCGGCCTTCGCCTTCGTGCTGCGGCTGCGGGTGGGCATAATCGCCTCCTGATGAGTGGATCAGCTATCGATTTGAACAAGGCCTACTTTATACGAGGTGGGGCCTCATGTCAAGGCGACGGAAGCCTTGCGCGGCACGCCTATATATATCGCCACGGAAGTTGACATGGTCATAGGCGCAATGATACCATGTAAGCATGCGATTGATTTTGATAGAAGTCGATGATGATGAAGCTGCTGAGAAGCTCGTGACGAAGTTCAGTTCGCTGAAGTCGGCGCGTATCGCGGGCATGTTCCAGGTGCCGAAGGCACGCTGTAAGTGCGACAACTTCGAGATGCGCTTCGGTCGTCGGGTGCCGGCGGAGAAGAGGTCGCTCAGGGGGCGTCTCTTCGGGTGGTGGGTCCACGACAAGTGCCACCGTGCCGGCTATGGGGCTCAGTTGACCAAGAACCTGATCGACTCCAAGGATGTGGAACACAGTGTTCAGGCGCCGCCCACATACGTCCAGCAGCTTACCCTCTGGGACCAGGGATACCACCCTAGCTTCAAGTGAGATCTTCGTCCCAGAAGTCAGGCGATATAATGGGGTCGCGATTCAGCGGCGAACGCTGACAGGCCAGAAGAAGGGTGAGTCCGTGAAGTATAAGTGGAAGACCCGCCCGTACAAGCACCAGGTAGAGGCGATCCTCAAGCTGATGTCCACGGGCTTCGGTGGCGCCCTGCTGATGGAGCCGAGAACGGGCAAGACCAAGACGGTCATCGACTACGCATCCATCCTCCACCAGCTTGGTCGGATAGAGCGAATGATCATCTTCTGCCCGGTGTCAGTGCTTGGGGTGTGGGAGGATCAGTTCGAGATGCACTGCCCGGTGCCATACCGTATCACGGTGTGGGACCGTAAGGCTCGTAAGACGGGTGCACTGCCTCCACGTAAGTCAGGTATTCTTGACGTGGTCATTCTGAACTACGACGCTCTCTCCACACCTGGGGCGAGGTACGTGAACAAGGACGGTTACGACGTTCGGTCGAGGAATCGAGGTGGTCGCTTCGACGTCTACAAGGCGTTGAGCGCCTGGGGTCCTCACCTCATCGCGCTCGACGAGTCACACCGTATCAAGACCGCCACCGCCAAAAAGACCAAGATGATCATTAAGCTTGGCGAGGGGGTGGACTACCGGGTGATCATGACCGGTACTGTGGTGACGAAGAAGAAGCGGATGCACGACATCTGGGCTCAGTGGAAGTTCCTGAACCCCGAGCGCTTCCCCATGAGTCACGCAGAGTTCAAGTCCACGTACGGTAAGTTCGTGCCGATGAACGGCTTCTCCCTCTGGGTCAAGAACAACAACACCGATCTGCTGCACAAGCAGATTCACCAGGACGCCTACGCGATCACTCGAGCTGAGTGCTTCGATCTGCCCCCCCGTGTGGATAACCAGATCGTCTATGTCGACCTCGAGAAATCTCGACCAGCCTACAACGACATGGCCGAGAAGATGATCCATGAGATCGAGACTGGCGAGATCACTGAAGCTGCCTTGGTGATCACCCAGACTCTTCGATTGCGACAGATCGCTTCAGGAGTCGCGAGAACACTGCCGACCGAAGAATACCCCGAGGGCCGACTCTACCGGGTGGGTCAGGAGAAGCTCGATGCGCTCGAAGACTATCTCCAGGACTTGGTCGAGCAGGGCGAGAAGGTGGTCATCGGCGCACAGTTTAAGGCAGATCTGCTGGCGATCGAGACGATCTGTAAGCGACTCAAGATGAAGACCTTCATGTTGTACGGCGCGGTCAAGCGAACAGATCGCGACAAGAACATCAAGGACTTCCGAGCGACTGACGACGCTGCAGCGTTCATCATGCAGCCTCAGGCAGGATCGCTCGGCATCGATCTCTCGACGTCAGGGACCTTCATCTGGTTCTCTCTGACCAACTCCTACGTCGACTACACCCAGGCTGAGGACCGCATCGCCCTGAATCCGAAGGGCACCCGATACGTATATTTCGTAGCGCGCGATACGGTCGAAGAGGCGATCTACGACACGCTCCAGGGCGACGGCGATGTGGCCAAGCGGATCATGGCCAGCCCCCGACTGCTTCTCGGTCTCAGCTCGTAGTTTACTAACCGTCGACTCGATGATAGAGTATGTAGTGAAGGAGGTACCACCCATGAGTGAGATACATCGTCGAATAGGCATCGTCGTCGAGACGCTCGGCGATCTCGAGGCATTGATCCAGGCGGGTCGCGCCGAGGGCTATGACGCGGACGAGCCGATCGCCAACAACCGCAACGGCAACAACCCGATCTACATCTACTTCGAGCGGGGTAGTAACAAGCCCGCACCGCCCGAGCACCCGGCCACCCACGAGGGCAGGTGTCCCGAGTGCCTGCAGACTGTGCCGGCCAACGAGAGTGGCCGAGCACTCCTGCACTACCGGGGTGAGACGACCCATCCGGACGCCGCCTGCTACGGGGTGGGTAAGATCGTCCGGGCTCTGGTGGCCCGAAAGTGATCATACTCGAGGGTCCCGATGGGGCCGGCAAGACCACGCTCATCAAACACCTAGCCAAGGTGTACAAGCTGCCCGTAGCTGCTCGGGTAGTCGATCAGAACACCAACCCGCTCACTAACCTGCGGCTCTGGGTCGAGCAGAATCTCCAGAAGGACATCGGCGAACCGGAGATCTTGTACGACCGGCACCGCCTGATCTCGGAGCCGATCTACTCGCTCGCCATCGGCGGCAACCGCGACGAGACCTTCTGGGATGTCGACTGGCTGCGGTCCCAGATCGCTGAGTTCTACTCGCTCAAGCCGCTCATCATCTGGTGCATGCCGAACTTCGACGTCGTCGAGAAGAACTGCGCCGGCAAGGAGAACGAGTTCGTCCGGCCGTTCATCGGCAAGATCTACCGGGGCTACATGGCCGAGATCGCGCGATGGACCGCCCTGTGGGAGATGGGCCAGCAGTATCAGCTGGTCTACAAGTACGACGAGCACGACATGTCCCAGTGGCTCGACCACTTCGACCAGACCTACAAGAAATGGATCCACAGATGATCGAGATACCCGCCGACCCCGAAGACAACGAGAACTCCAGCAAGTCCGGCGTGCCGTTCGTCCCCGCCAACCGTGTGGAGGACGGATACCCGCAGCGCCACACCTACGACATGCTGGCGACCATCTTCGCCGGCCAGACCGCGCTCATGCAGAAGTACCACGAGCAGGAGAAGCGCAACGGCGAGCCCATGCCCGAGGTCGACGACCACGGCATCCTCGAGTCCCGCACCGTGCAGATGCGCCTCCACAGCCTCTACGGCTTCATGTCCCGCGAGATGGCCGAGGCCATGAGCCATCTCGACATGAAGCCCTGGAAGGACAACCCCCGGCCGACCGATCGGCAGGAGTTCGTCGAGGAGGTCTCGGACACCCTGCACTTTTTCATCGAGTTCTGCATCGTCGCCGGCATCACGCCGAACGACCTGTTCTGGGGCTACTTCCACGCCTGGGAGAAGAACCGTGAGCGACAGACCACCGGCTACTAGGGTAGCCAAGGTCTTCGGGCAGGTGGCCGCCCTCGTGATCTGCGGGGGCGGTCTCCTTCTCGCATTCCTATGCGTCGTCTACCTGGCCATCAAGATCATCGAAGGGTTCTAGTGAAGACTTACACGGCCGAAGACATGAACGCCCTGCACACTAAGATGTGTTTGGACATCATGCAAGCGCCGAGGGAGCAGCTCGGGGTTATCTCGAACGTCGACGTGACCATCGACAACATTGTCGGTCAGGCCGACTCGATGGAGTGGGACTTCGACCTCAAGTCGTTGTGGCTCACCAGCTCCCGATGGTCCATGATGGTCCGGCAGTACCTCGACCCGCTCGATGTGGCGGTCTGGATGAGCCAGTGCGTCAACCGCATCGGTCGCCGCGACCGGGGCCAGGCAGTGCTGCGTACCCGAGTGGTCAAGCCGCGCGGGGGTGCCGCCACAGGTCACACCAACATGGAGACCCGGCGATGGGGCTCGTGCATGCTGAGCATCAGCTATCGCGCGAAGCCCCAGCCGACCATCACACTCCACAGTCGCACATCCTATCTCGGGTACCTCTCGGCGCTGGACTTCACGATCGCCGAAGTGCTGGCGCGATACCTCGCCCAGCAGCTCAAGCTGCAGATGAGCGACTTCCGATTCGTGTGGATGGCCGAGTCGGTGCAGTGGCACGCTTTCAAGTCGCTGCCCTTCGCCCTGACCAACACCGACGAAGACATCCGTTCGCTGTACCGCAGGATTCTGCTCAAGAAGCTCAGCGCCTGGGACGACAATCCCGAGATGATGGCGCTGGCTACCACGCCGGCGATGAACATCTCTCGGCGGTGGCTGAACATGGTCCGCAAAGAGGATCAGCTCGGCTACACGCTCGGCGACACAACGTACAACACCTACCGGCGAGTCCGCCGGCGGTGGCACACCGAGGTGCTCGGGCACAAGAAGGCCCAGGAGTTCGAAGGTTACTCCTACTACAAGAATGGCCACGAGAAGGCTGGGCAGGAGCGGGAGTTCTTCGCCGCCTACAAGCCTCTGCCCAACTGCTGGACGTCGGGTCTCGATCTCTCGCCGATCAAGTTCAAGCCCGGCGAGATGCCGAAGGCGCTCGACGAAATCGAGACGTCGGATGCGTTCTGCATCTTGTGTGGGGAGGATGAAGAGGATGGCGAAGGGTAGCAGCGGAGTCGCCCTCAACGAGGGCATCGTCTACGAGTTCGCCGCGGAGCCTAGCGGCGATCAGTGGGATGTTGTACGATGGATCGAAGGCTCACCGCAGCACAAGATCCACATCATGACCTACCCCACGATGAAGGACGCGGCCTATCTGGTACAGACTCTGCAGCTGATCGAGATCCGTCACCGGCTGCAGATGAGGAGTCAGATGAACGCAGGTATCGCTATCAAGAGAAGGAGGGCATAGTGCACGTCATCAGTTCACACAGCTTTCCTCAGATCTATGAGGACATCGCTCAGCGCCTGCTGGCGTTGGGCCAGCGGGTCGAGGGTTCCACACGATGGCAGGGGCAGGACATACGTACCCAGCCTGACATGGTACCGATCGAGCTCCAGAACGTCATCTTCGAGATGAACATGCCGGCACGCAAGGACGTCGCCGCCAGTTACACCCAGCCTAACCTGCCGTGGGCGGAGGACCACTTCCAAGAGCGGGTCGGAGGTGTGCCTCTGAATCCGCCTCCGAGCGCAGCTCATTGGCCCCATGCTCAGGCAGGTCACAGTAGCCATACGGACCACTGGGGTCAATTTTCCCACACATACCCCGAGCGATTCTGGCCCAGGCACGCGGGCCACGATATCTCTGGGTACTGCAGCACAGCCCGAGCCGATGAAATGTGCCCGGCTGGACCCCAGGCAGGTATCCGGTTTCAGCTTGGTGACTTGCGTGACGTGGTTAACTTGTTGATCAAGGATCCCGAGACCCGTCAGGCTTATCTGCCCGTATGGTTCTCCGAGGACACGGGTGCCACTCAGGGTCAGCGAGTGCCATGTACTCTCGGCTACCACTTCATGATACGTGACAACCAGCTTCACGTCACGTATCTGATACGGGCGGTCGACTTCGTTCGACACTTCCGCGACGACGTCTACATGGCGATTCGTCTCGCCCAGTGGGTCAACCACCAGTTCAACCTGGATGTCAGTAATCCCAAGGTCATGATGGGCAACCTGACTATGCACACCATGTCCATGCACTGCTTCGCTGGCGACTTGCATGCGCTCGAGCAATTCGCTGATGGGTACGGCCGTAGGAAGTCTGAGAGCTTGCTTAGGAGCTTGAGATGACCGTCACCGATAATTTCCCCCCGCGCAAACGTCCCCCGATCGAGGAGACGCTTATGCACAGCGCCCAGGTCTGGGCGCGACGATCCACCTGCGACCGCAACAACGTAGGAGTAGTGATCGCCTCGGCCGACAATCGCATCCTCTGCACCGGCTACAACGGCGCGCCGTCGGGCATGCCCCACTGCGACCACCGGTGCAACTGCGAGAATAAAGCTCCGTACCGTCGAGTCCAGTTGCACGCGACGACCTGCGCTACTCAGACGCCGTGCAAGATCGCAGTACATGGTGAAGCCAACGCCATCGCCTTCGCTGCACGTAACGGCATCGCACTCGCCGGCGCGAGGTTGTTCTCCACGCTGACTCCTTGCTATGCCTGCGCTCAGCTCATTATCAATGCGGGCATAGTGGAGGTCCAGTACCTGGAGACCTACCGATCTCACGAGGGGCAGGACCTCCTTAGATCCGGCGGCCTGAGTGTGGTAAAATTTGGTACATGAAAGATCGTGGCACTAAGGCGCCCGACATAGCTCCTGACAAGGGCTACGGTGTTGATGAGTGGTCGGGCGACCGAGAGAAGTTGGTAGGCCTCTTTCCTGGCGAGAAGTTCGGACCGAACTGGCACGAGCATCTCGCCAGGTGTGGGGGCTATTTCGCCCACACTCATCCCGAGGGTCAAGAGAAACACAGCCACACACATAGAAAGTGCGAATGGTGCAGATGATCTACAATTCCAGTTGCACCGCCTGCAAGCTTCATCGCGGGATGGACGAAGTCTGCGAGCCGGGCTTCGGACCGAAGCAGGCCGACATCATGGTGGTGTCGAAGATGCCAAACTCCAAACGCTATCAGGATGCGCTCGAGGAAGACCTCGCGCAGGCTGGGGTGGACCTGAGGCGGGTCTGGTGGTCAACCGCGCTGAAGTGCCGGAACTTCGACGCCAACGCGAGTAACTCGGATGTGAAGGCCTGCCGACAGTATCTTGAAGCCGAGATAGCTCAGGTCAAGCCCAAGTACATCCTCTCACTGGGCAACGAGGCGCTACTGTCGACAACGGGTCACAGCGGCATCACCAAGTATCGAGGCCGCCCTGTTGAGAAGGACGGATACATAGTCTTTCCGACGATATCCCCCTCAGCGGTGCTCGCTCGACCTCAGAACCGGCCCAGCTACCAGGCCGATCTGAAGTTCTTCTCCACACTTGTGAGTGGGCAGCAGGCAGATCAGGTCGAGATCATCCCCGCCAAGGTGATCGAGTCGAAGCGTGATCTCTCACAGCTCATGGGCCGACTCAAGAAGGCCTCACTGATCTACTTCGACATCGAGACCAACATCGTCCCACTGCAAGAGTTCGACCCGAGCGCGCGCATCATCTCGATGTGTGGAACCTATATGGTCGACGGCGAGCTGCTCGGATTCAAACTGCCACTCTTCCACCCTGAGTCACCCTGGCGTACTACCTGGCGATCCGTGCTCCGCCATATCGTACCCATCATGGCGAAGATCAAGATTCGCATCGCTCACAACGGTAAGTTCGACTGCAGGTGGCTCCGAAGATTCACCGGGGTCAAACTTGAACTATCATTCGACACCATGCTTGCTGTGCATCTACTCGATGAGAATGTGCAGAAAGGCCTCAAGCCCCAGGGGCAGATGCGTCTTGGCGTCGCACCATGGGGCGTCGACACGAAGAACCTCTTGGAGATGGCGATAGATGAGGTGCTCGAGTACAACTTCCTCGACACTTACTACGGCTACTTGATCTATCTCCAGCTCCGCGAAGAGCTGATCGCCCAGCCTCGCCTGCTGCGTATCTTCATGAAGTTGATGATGCCGGCGAGCAACAATCTCACGACCGCGGAGGGTCATGGTGTCTGGATTGACGTCGAGAGGCTACGCGAACGCACCCCGATCGCCCAGGCTAAGCTCGACGAGATCGAGAGCCAGGTCAGGCTGCACATTCCCGACGCCGACATCGAAACGTGGCCGAGGAACAAAGCTGGCAAGAAGGTGGAGGTTAATCTCAACGCTTCAATCTTCTCCAAGTGGCTCCTCTTCGAACATCTCGGGCTACCTGTACTGGCTCGAGGTAAAGAGAAACCTGATGGCCGGCCCGGCGATCCAAGCATGGCTGAGGGAGTTCTACTCCTACTCAACGACGTGCCAAATCCACACCCTGTCGTGCCGAGTATGCTGGCTCGCATCGAATGGCAGAAGGCCATGTCGTCGTTCTTCGGCCCGTATTCGACGCTCTATGATGACACCCACCATGTCCACACCTCGTTCAAGTTGGCCGGCACTGTCACCGGGCGGCTTAGTAGCGGTAAGGAAGATGCTTCAAAGCTCAGTGGCAGAACTTCTGCGCTGCGCGGACTCAATCTCCAGCAGGTACCAAGAGACCCGTTTATTCGTGGTCTCTTCGGAGCGACTCCTGGCAGAACATGGATCGAAGCTGACTTCTCTCAGATCGAGCTTAGGGTCGCTGCGTTCATAGCCCGTGAGCGCATGATGATGTCGCTCTACCGCCAGGGCGCAGACATTCACATGGTCACCGCCATGCGCATGACGGGCAAGAGCGAGAAGCACGTCACGAAGGAAGAACGCAAGAAGGCCAAGCCAGTGAACTTCGGCTTCCTCTATGGGATGGGCTGGCGAAAGTTCATCATCACCGCGTTCAACAACTATGGGGTCAAGTTCACTGAGTACGAGGCTCAGCAATACCGTAAGGCGTACTTCGATCTCTATCCTGATCTCGAATCTTGGCACAACCGTCAGCGCCGATTGGTCGCCGCCAACGGCCGGGTGCAGTCGCCCATCGGGCGAATCCGACACCTGCCCGACATCTACTCGCCTGAGGCGGGGGTTCGTGCAGAGGCTGAGCGACAGGCGATCAACTCGCCTGTGCAGGGGCTCGCCTCCGATATGGCACTCGCCGGCATGAATCTCTTCAACCAGCGGCTCGAGGAGAGAGATCTTCAAGACCGAGTCGCAGTGCTCGGGCTCGTGCACGACGCGATCAACATCGAGGCAGATGATGAGATCGCCGGCGAAGCGATGGTTCTGCTGAAGGAGTCCATGCAGGATATGGACAACATGCACCGACTCTTCGGCCTTGAGATGGACATCCCGATCATCGCCGACGTCAAGGTCGGGCGGCACTGGGGCGACTCGAAGGAGCTCACCGAAGACCAGATCTACAACTTCACGACCCTCGACAAGATGGGGTTGGTTGCCTAGCAGTTGACGGCCATGATATACTAGAGATTACGACGACAACGAAGGGAGGATGAGCAGATGCTAGCCACACAGGTCATGAACCGAGAGGGTAAGATCATCTGGCAGGGTCAGTTGCCTATCCTCAACAAGGGACAACGGATCAACTCCGAGGGCATCTCTTACCAGGTGCTTGACGCAGCGGTGGGCCTGTATATGGGTGAGACCGGCTCTGTCGCTCTTCAAAACGTGGTAGTAGAGGAGAAAGATGAGTAATCTCTACGTCGACCCGGCTATTGGTAAGGAGGTGGTCACTCACTCCTCACTGAAGGTCTTCCGTCGTTGCCCCAAGCAGTACGACTACAAGTACCTGCAGCGACTCGCTCCGAAGCGCCTCTCGAAGCCGCTCGAACGAGGCACCTGGATGCACGCCCTTCTCGAAGAGCATCACTCGGGGCGTGACTGGAAGGCCGAACACGAGCGGCGGTCGGCGAAGTTCAACCAGATCTTCGACGAGGAGAAGGACTACTACGGCGATCTTCCCACAGAGCTGGCCGACCTCATGGAGTCCTACCTCTGGTACTACGAGGACGACCCAGTCACCTGCATCGCCACTGAGTACACCATAGAGGCCGAACTGCCCAACGGGGTGCTCTATCGTGGCCGGGTCGACGCCCTCATGGAGGACCAGTTCGGTCTCTGGATCTGGGACCACAAGACCCATAAGAAGATGCCCGATCTCACCTTCCGGCTGCTCGACGGCCAATCTGCCCTCTACCTGTGGGCTGCGTTGAAGAAGAACCTGGGCATCTGTGGTTTCAAATGGAACTACATCCGCACCGTGCCGCCGTCGAAGCCAAAGGCTCTTAAGGACGGCACCCGCCTCTCGAAGGTCATGGGCGAGACCGACTACCTCACGATGCGGCGAGGTGTGGAGGCGCTAATGCGCTCGGGTCAGCTGCAGCGGAGGCCGGTCGACCTTGAACAGATCAAGGCCAAACTGACATACCTCAAGAAGCAGAAGTACAAGCCCGGCGAGATCCAAACCTCCCCCTTCTTCAGACGTGAGTCGCTTGACAAAGACCATGTGATGCTGCAGAAGGTGGCCAAGGAGTATTACCACACGGTGCAGCGCATCCAACGGTACCCGTTTGCTCACGAAGACTCGATCGAGCGCGTCGTGGATCGCAGCTGCGAGTACACCTGCAGCTACGGCGATCTCTGTACTGTGGAGCTGATGGGCGGCAACCCTCGAACCGTTCGTACCAACGGCTATATCGAGAAAGACCCGATGTACTACTACCAGGACGAGCGCGAAGGGACCCGATCCTAGATGCCGGACAAGGACTACGCGGCGATAGCCGCGAAACGAATAATGAAGCCCTCCCAGAAGAAGCGGCTCCCTCGCGTCCTGATCTACGGGCGCAACAAGAAGGGTAAGTCCACACTGGCGGCCACCGCGCCCGACGTGCTGGTCATAGACCCGGAGCAGGGCACCGACTGGATGACGGGGCAGGATCCCGACACCTGGGAAGTCCGCCGCTGGGAGGACCTGAACGAGGTCTACAACTACCTGCGAACCGGCAACCATCCTTACCGATGGGTGGTAGTCGACGGCCTCACCAAGCTGAACGACATGGCGCTCGACTTTACGATGCGGGTACGTGAGGAGCGCTCCCTCGACGCCCAGCCGGGGATGGTGGCCCAGAAGGACTGGGGCCAGGCTGGCAAGGTCATGAAGACCATGATGACCAACTTCCACCAGCTCCGTGACATGGGCGTGATATACACCGCTCAGGAGCGACCGCTCGAGCAAGACGGTGCAGAGGCCGACGAGGATGTCGCAGAGGCACCTATGGGTTTCGTGGCCGACCTGCCCAAGGGGTCACGCAGCTGCGTCAACTCGCTCGTCGACGTCATCGGACGCATCTACGTCGTCCAAGTCGAGGTCAATGGGGTCGTCAAGAAGCAGCGGCGACTGTGGCTCGGCGAGCACCCGCTGTACGACACGGGTGGGCGCTCGGAGTACGAGCTGCCCGACTACCTCAAGAACCCCACGATCCCGAAGCTCGAACGGCTTCTGGCGACTGGCACGGTCACGGGGAAAGTCAGATCTCAGTAATCTAGTGCGATAGCATGATACTCGCACATCCACACCGAAGGAGTTAAGCACATGCCTGCCAAGAAGCAGACAGTCGACTTCACGAACGTGAAGGACGGGGGCGGTCAGTTCAACAAGCTGCGCCTCCGTGAGGGCGACTACCTGGCGAGGATCAAGGACGTCCAGGACGTCGTCGCCAAGGACAAGACGCCGATGTACCTGTACACGATCGAAGTCAAGGTCACGACCAAGGGCGTCAGCCAGGTCGGCACCTACCCGGTCTACTGCAAGCTCGAAGAGAACTCGCTGTGGAAGCTGCGCCAGCTCTTCGCGGCCGCCGGCACTGTCATACCCAAGAAGCGGGTCGCCCTCGACCCCAACAAGATCGTCGGCCGCACCATCGGCGTGACGCTGCAGGACACCGAGTACAACGGCCGGCTGCAGTCCGAGGTGCAGTACACCATCCCCGCCTCCGAGGTGACCAGCGGCCAGGAGGTCGACGACGACGAGGACGAAGACGAGGAGGAGCCGGAGGACGAGACCACTGAGGACGACGACGAGGAGGAAGAGGAGGACGAGGAGCCCACTCCGCCGCCGGCCAAGAAGCGGTCTGCCAAGCGTCAGCCCGAGCCCGAGCCGGAGGAGGACGAGGAGGAGCCGGAGGACGAGGAGGAAGAGCCCGAGCCTCCGAAGCGGCCGGCCAAGAAGGCAGCCTCCAAGAAGAAGCCGTCGGCTCAGCGCACGGTCACCGACGACGACCTTGAGGACCTGGACCTGGACGACCTGTAGGACATGTTGACAAGCCGTTGATCTCGATGAGATAATGACTTGGCAGCAGAGATAAAGCGCCTGTGGGTGGTGCTAGTTCTCCGGTAAGACCGCCGGTACTCCTTTGCCTGGGGTGCGTCAGCCGGCGGTCTTACTGTTGTTTGAATAGATGAAGGCCAAGAAGAGACGGTGAGAATATGGGTTCCACACCCGAGGGGCGAATACAGGCCAACATACAAAAGGAGCTGCGTAAGCTGGGGGTGTTCGTCTTCAAGGTGCATGGTAGCGCGCTCATGCCGGCAGGCCTGCCTGATCTGATCGCTTGCGTGGACGGGGCATTTCTCGGTCTGGAGGTCAAGACACCTCAGACGATAGACAACGTGTCTGCGAAGCAGGCCCATATGCACGACCAGATCCGCAAGGCTGGCGGTGTGTGCGTCGTGGTCTGCACGGTCGATGAAGCCGTCTCGGCCGTCGAGGGCATGCGCGCATCGATGCGCGCATCGCACAAAAAGAAGGCCTAGGGATTGCTGGGAAGCATTCCTGAAGCTTGGGCATATAGCGGTGCGATAAATGAGTCGCGCGCTATATGCCCTTCGCTTAGAGAAGACACTAGGAGCTTTGATCGATGCGACACGCCAAAGAGCCCCTGCCTGGGAAGAGTAGGCAGGGGCTCCTGGAATGTGGGTCAGTAGGTGAAGGCCAGCGAGTTGATGCCGGTGGTGAGCTGGTTCTTGGCGTGGGGGCTGAGCTCGGCCCACTCGCGCTGGAACTGCTCGAAGGGGTAGGGCTGGCAGCGGCCGGACTGTATGTCGCCGGCGCTCGGCGCCAGGTACTTGTGGAGCCCCATCAGCTTGGTGGTCAGCTTCGTGCTCATACCATCCCCTAGGTGTCGTGCCCCCCGACGGGGGGCGATGAGTAAAGTATATGGGCCGGGTGTGGGTTTGTCAAGGCGGCTAATGGCACGACCACGCCAAAAGACCCTCCCTGAGCAGAGTGGGAGGGTCTTCTGGGGCCGGGCTTCCGGTGCTCATCCGGCCTACTGCCTCCCGCCCGGGGCGGGGCGCGAGGAGCGGGAGGCAGTGTTCATCGGCGGCCGAGGGGGAGTACCACCGAGGATAGAGGGGCTAGGCGGGACCGAGGTCCCTGCTACAGCCAGCCTGGCAGATGCGTCGACCGGCTAGGACGACTTCCTTGTCGTGGGGACAATCGCTGTCGTCAGGAGCCGGGGCGTGCGGGGGAAACGGGGGCCGGTAACCCGGCGGAGGAACGTAGTCCTTGGCGCTCATGGTGTCACCCTCATGAAGTTGCTGCAGACCGTACGGGGAGGTGGCAGTAACCCCTATGGGGCCGTCGTGAGAGTGGTGGTCGTCCCTGCCAACGGGCTCCTCACGACCTTCGCGCCGTTGGCAGGCGATATTATGCCGGCAGAGGTACCGTTCATGGCGCCCCTCCTAGTTCGGCCCCCTGCGTAGGGGCGATAAGATAACTATAGGGGCCAGGTACAGGTCCGTCAAATGGCCTGGTAGTGTAGACGCAAGGTTAGATCTCGCTCATCAGGCTCCTGATGGTAGTGGGCCTCGCGGATTCGAACCGCTCGCCTGCCGGCTTTCCCATATGTCAGCGTCCTGATGGCCCTAGGGGTAACATGGAACGGAACTCCTACCGGTTCCGTGGATGAGTAAGGTGGTGGGACCAAGCTCATCGCCGATAGGAGTTCCTTGTAGCGGGAGCAGGATTTGAACCTGCGACCTCCAGAGTATGGGTCTGGCGAGCTACCTAGCTGCTCTATCCCGCATTGTACTCCCTCGCCTCGGGGGGGAGAAGGTAAGGGAGCAATCGCAGCCGATGTACCGAAGGGGTCGTTCGTCGGGTGCGATGATTAGATGATGCCATCTCTGCGCCAAGGTGTCAATAGCTTAGAGCAGAAGGACAAGAAAAGCTACGAAGAGGGTAGTGGCTACAGCCACCCCGATCAACACGAATACCCCAGCGCAGGTCATGGCCCAGGGGTTGATCTTCGCTGGCACTCGGGGGTCGGGCCAGTCTTCGATGCTGCTGTGCCTGCGTGTGGAGAGGAGAGTGACTCCGGCCCAGAAGGGTCCAAGTCGTTCCCCGAGTCCGAGCCAGAGTCTCACGCTAACTCCTGACCACTGGTACGAGCGTGTACTCGCCGGGAGGGATGTTGATGCCCGGCGAACCTCCTCCGATGGTGACGATGCCGAACTGAAGGGCGGACTCGAGCATCCTCAGGCGGTAGATGATCGTCTCGATGTCCATGATGTCCTGGGCGTTAATAGTGCCCTGGTCATCGACGGTGTTGTCGATCATCCTGTCCAGCCTCAGCGCGGCCTGCGCGGCATTCTCGGCGTTCTCAGTCACGGCTCCTCCCGGTCGGGCATGAAGTTGCTCATGCCGTCATCGTAGTCCGGGATCGGAGTGGCACTGACTTCGCCGAGCTCGGCTTCGTCCGGGTCACCCGCCGCGATGTAGAAGCAGTCGGAGCTCGGGTGGTCGGGGTCGTACTCACCCAGGGGGATGAATATGTCGCCCGACTCCATGTCGTGCGCAGCCACGAAGGCGATCATCGCATCCTCGGGCAGCTTCTCGAGCAGCTCCATGAGCTTTCGCTTGGTGTAATTCTGCATAGCCCCAGTATACCAACGATGTGCGGGTTTGTCAACCTCCCCACACACCACTGAGCGACTGCCGGCGCCGGGCGGTACGAGGATATGGTTTAACCCGGCCTAGGGGAAGCGGCAGTCGCTCAGCTCTGTCCCTCTGAACGAAGAGGGAAGTTTATGGGGTCACTTATCCCACTGCTCGACCGGTAGGGCGAGATGAGCTTCGAGTTCCTCCTCGCTTATCTCCCCGTTGTGCCACTTGCAGAAGGGCTTGGGGTATGGGCCCGGACCGCAGTAGCCCGGCTGGGGAGTGTCGAGATCGCCGCAGAAGGTGATCTGCTGGTGCATGATGCAGAACCTAGTACCGTTGTGGGTGTCGTGCTTGCAGCTTATGTCGAGGCCCGCCACCTTCGAATGCTTCCAGCTGAAGTTGCAGGTCATGCCATGAGCTCGCCGGCGATCCAAAATGGAGCCGCTGAGTCGGGTCTGGAGGTCGTCCTCGTCGAGCGGGTTGCGTCGCTGGGGCACCGCCTTCGATCGCTTAGCCGCCTTCGAGGGTTCTTCATCCGTCGCCGTCGAAGTGGAGCGAGACCCGGGCCGAGTGGCCCAGGCCTCGAACTTCACCTTGAGGTCGTCGAGGTCTTCGGTCCCGATGTTGTACCGGGCCCCCTGACCGACTGCTTCGAATGGAGACTGCGGCGATCGCAAGAACTTTCGAAGAATACGAGCGGTGGTGCCGAAGGATGCGGCTATCTCACCCGTCGAGAGGGACGTGCCCATCATGCCTCCTGTTGCCTGTGTGATTTGATGCGTCGTTTACCAATATATCACCAGGCAATTAAGGTTTGTCAAGGCAGGAGAGATGCGTTGACTACGGTCCGGTCGCCGTTGATATCGCCACATTTATGGCTGCCGCGGCGAGGCCCTTCGCTATGCAGGTAGCCGTGGAAGGCGCAGTCGAATCCACAGGCGACGATGGGCTCGCCGCATTGGGCGCACTGCATGCCAGTGAGAGGCTCAAGCGCGTTGACTACTAGGGACTTGAAAGGCTGAGCCTCAAGTGTGGGTCGGGGGATGTTGACGGTCACAGCTCGTGCTCCACACCGTCGGGGATAACCATGGGTATCGGCTCAGTGTTGCCCGAGATGGATGGGGGGCGGCGGGTGGAGTTCTTCCGTATGCGGAGAGCTTTGCGGTTCTCAAGCCACTGCTCAGTGACCATGCCGAGGTAGATGAAGAGGCCGACAGGAACGCCGAGTCCGACCCCGAGAGAGAGGCCGAACTCGACGATCCCCTTAAGAAAGAGGCTCAACTGCGTGATATCCTAGCGGGAGTTGTGGTGGATGTATTCGTTGAGCCGACCGACTGTGATATAGTCGGGCAGCGTCTCTGGCCAAGCGCCCTCGTAGGGGTCACTGCGGTCCTCGCCGATGATCATGGCGTCGCCGGCGATGCCCGGGTAGTGAGGGTAGAAGATGGTGGCCCGGGGGTTGACGGCCAACCCTACCTTATGCCCGTCTTCGTGGACCACCATCGAGAGAATGTGGTTGTACCACGGCTTGCGCAACAACTCGCACAGCTTAGTGGAGTGGACCATCTCGATCATGTCTCCGTAGGCGATGCGATCCGCCATGCGTTCCAGCCAGGCGCTGTAGCCGCCGTCGATCGTGATCTCGATCAGCGTGTCGCCGGGGTTCGCCGGGATGATGATGCCTCGAAGGGTACCGGTGGGCGCCATGTCAGCGGGACACCTTCGTTGAACGGCGGCGGGGGGTACCCGGCTTCTTGTTGTGTGTCTTCACCGGCTCGAGGCGGGAGGGGTCGGTCGCCGGCACGGCGCAGATAGCCAGGTGCCGGTCGTCGCGCGGGGGGCGCGGGTTGGTCAGCTCGAAGCTGAGTGAAATCGGCTGGCAGATGGGGCAGTTGTCCAGCCCCGTGTGACGTCGCAGGTAGACCGAGTGAGAGGACCCATTGTACGGGTCGCCGGCCGGCGGGCGAGGGTTGTCCAAGAGCTCCCGAGCGATCTCCGCGAACCTGGGGTCGGTGAGCATCGACGCGAAGGTCGGCGTCTTCTCGAGGGGTATGGAGGGGTGCGTCATCATCGTCTCCAAAAATGGGGGGCAGTTCGCTAAGCAGTATACTATCCCAGCGCTGCCTTGTCAAGGCGAGCTGGTGATCGATCAGGCTGCCCAGGGCGCGCTGCAGTGTGCGCACCCATAAGCCGGCACGGCCAAGGACGGGGAATCGAGCCCGTATTCCGCAGTGTCGTCCGGGATGAAAACGGGGGCGCCCGTGCTGTCCACACCGACTATGACGCCGTGCTGTATGGATATAGCCATCCACTCGTGCAACCCCGTAGGCGAGTCGTCGCACTGCACGTCGGACGATACCTCTGCGGACATGGTTGCCCCTTATCTCAGCGGGAAGAACGAATGAAAGTGTGGCTGATGCCGCACAGAGCGCAACGACGAACAGCGTTCGAAGCAAAGCCTTCAAGGAGAGTGCCCCGAAAAGCGGGATGGTCTGCGTAGTACCCGAACTCGGTCGGCCGGCGGCACTGGTAGCACCAGTCGTGTGGGCCGTACTCCCGTATGAGCTCTGGGGCGGGTCGCCAGGTAGTGCGGCGCACACCTTCTGGCCCCGGAATCGGCTTTCCTCCCTGCGTAAGGCGGATGAGACGATCAGGCGGGCCATACGATCGAGACCGTGACTGGACAGCCGCGTCGTATACGTCGTCGATCCGATCGAGAACGTATCCCACCGCGGCGGAGTAGAGACCGACATTCTTCTTCCTCCAAGGACCATCAGGGGTCATCTTGACCCACAGCCGCCAGGGTTCGCGGCCCTTCTCAACCTGTATCGGGTACAACGGCGGTACTGTGCGGAAGAACTTGGCGTACGTCTTGTCGTTCTTGAGGAGCTCGGGCAGCGGAATCATGTAACTCTCTCAGCGGGCTTCGCAGCAGTCCGGACCGCAGTTGGCGGTGCCGGCGAAGTGGGCAGTCGACTTCTTGGGCTTGCGCCGGGTGTTGTTGTCGATGATCGACTGGACGAGCAGGTACCGCTCGGCGACTGCCACGATCTTGGCCGCCATCTCGACGGTCAGCATGACGTCGTCGCCCTGACTCGCCGGGTCGGTCAGGGGGTTGAACGTCTCCTTAAGCTCTTGCGCAGCCTTGATCATCTGTCGCTTGTTCATGCCTAGACCTCCCAATTCTGTGCGTTTCAGTGAACTCTTCCTGGTCGATCATCTCGCGCAATCGATCGAGCGAGACGGCCATATGGGGCTGTCTCGGGCCTGGGATGTCGATGTGGGTGCACGGCATATCGGTGTCGGGCATCACGACCTTGTCGTAGATGATCCCGACTCGAGGCGTCTGGTGGTTATGAGTGGCGATCCACTCACCGTACGGCATCAGCTCACCAGGCTCGAAGGCCGAAGTGGTCTTGCTGCCTCGCGGCCCGAACTCAGCCCAGGTCAGGCGGGGCGAGGAGTACGATGGCGTGTCTATGACCCGTCCAACACCGAGCAGTGTCGGTGTGTCCCTCGCCACCACCCAGGTCTTGGGCTCAAAGTCTGCCATGTGCGCCCCTTCAATCGATTGCGTGCTACCAGTATATCGCTTCGCCGCGCGGTTGGTCAACTATCCTGGATGATCGGCTTCTCAGTTGGCGCCGGTATTGAATCCCCGTTCATGATGATGATATTATCGCTAACATGATGATTAACGAAGCCGACCGCATACTGGCGATTATATCGCAGGCATGGGGGTCGGATGACAACGAAGGTTATTGCTTCTTTCCCTGGGTGGAAGGCAGCAACCGCACGTTCCACACCAAGTCGTTCTACTGGCCGACCGATCGCCTTGAGGTCCTCGACCACATGGTGGCTCACGAGGATCACGACCTCTACTGGTGTCCGATGCTCTTCAGCGAGGATCAGCGCCGGGTGCCCTACGCGCAGGAAGAGTACTGCCTGTGGGCGGATCTCGACGAGGCTGACCCTCGGCAGATCGACCCTCAGTGGAGGCCGACCGTAGCGTGGGAGACTTCGCCGGGCAGATATCAGGCGCTGTGGTTGCTCGAGGATCCTGAGGCTGAGGATCTCTACGGCGCCTCTCGTAAGGGGGCGGACAACCATCGCATGACCTACCTGGTCGACGCCGACCCCAGTGGGTGGGACACCACCCAGCTGCTCAGGTTGCCGGGGTGGGTCAACCACAAATCACAGTATGAGGTCGACGGGGAGTTTCCGAAAGGCCGCCTGCTGTGGGGGGATAAGAAGCCCGGCCCCTACTACCAGGCCGAGGATTTCAACGCTCTGCCTGAGATTCCTAACCTCTCGGAAGAGGTGCCGATCGACGCTGAGCTGTTCGACCAGGTCGATAGCATCGAAGCTGAGCGGGTTCTGAATCGGGTGAGGCATGATATGCCGCCCGCAGCGCTTGCGCGTATGGAGAAGGGGCCTGAAGACGGCGAAGATCGTAGCCGTCCGATGTTCTACTTCATGCGATGCCTGGCAGACGTGGGCTGCACCGTCGCAGAGATAGTCGCGGTCATTCGTCCCACACGATGGAATAAGTTCAAGGGGCGGCCGACCGAGATCGAGGACCTGGGCAACCAGGCGACCTCGGCCTGGAAGAAGCGCAAGAAGTCACTGCGCGAGGAGGTGAGCTACGCTGGCATGACCGCCGACGAGTTCATCCGAACTGCGAAAGCGCCGAAGTGGCTCGTGAAGGACATGCTGGTTCGCGGCAGTGTGGGATTCATCGGCGGCGAGCCGAAGGCTCGCAAGAGCTGGGTGGCACTGGATCTCGCCATGTCCATCGCCGCCACGAGCCGAGGCTACAACGCACCCTTCCTCGACAAGTTCTCGGTGATGAGCGCAGGCCCCGTGCTGTACTTCGTACTCGAGGACGGTCAGTATCTCTTCAGCGCTCGTATGAGGCAGATCTGGGAGTCGAAGACTAAGTTCGACGGTGTGGGCCTCGTGCGCAACAGCTCAGGTGGTCTCGACTGGGCGCCGAAAGCCTCCCACACCATGGGCATACCGCTGACGCTGGTGCACAACCAGCGGGTGAACCTGAGCGACCCCGACTGCATCGCCATGATACATCAGCGCATACGCGAGGGGGTCACCCACAGCGACGGCAGCAAGTCGAAGTTCGCCCTGGTGCTGATAGACACCCTCATGCGCGGCATGGGCGGCGCAGACATCAACCACATGGGCGAGATGATGAACACCATCCTCGACCCCCTCACGCGTATCGCCAAGCGCGAGGACACCACGATCATGCTCGTCCACCACTTCAACAAGGGCAAGCCCGAGGGCGAGGTACGCGGCGGCACCCGCCTGCTCGGCTCTCAGGCGCTTCACGCCTGGGCGGAGGACTCACTCTATCTCACCGCCCGCGAACACGGTTTCGCCATGGAGCTAGAGTCGAAGACAGCCCCCAGCAACCGCTGGGAGTTCGTCACCGACCCCACCCAGCGCACCTGGTCGCCCCGTCACACCCTCGACGTGGGCGCCCAGATACACGACCCCAGAGTAGAGGAGGTCACACAGCCGAAGGCTCGCACCACCGTCATCGATAACACCCCCAAACAATGGACCCACGCCCGAAAGCCCAAGGTCGTCAACGCCCTTCGCCGTCTGGGCCCCGGTCCACACCGCTGCGCTGACATCGCCCGCGAGGCCAACATGGCCCCCTCCAACGCCCACTCCGCCCTCCAGCGAGCCCACACCTACGGCCTCGTGGTCAAAGAAGGCCGCGAGTGGGCCCTGTTTCAGGAATGAAAAAGTCCGCGGGCGCACGCGAGGAATCATACCCCCTCATTATCTCCTCGCGCGCGCATTTTACCTTCGGTAAAAAAATCGGCCGATGATAAGCGGCCCGATCAACGATCAGGGCAGGTCAGTCCCTGGCCCCTTGGTCCACGGATACTATACTATGCCCCCGCTTCCCGCTTCGCTTCAGCGGGGTCATAATATAACATCGTAGTCAGGCTCCATTGAGTGACAAAGTAAGGGGTAGGATACTAGCTCATTGCGCGAGAAGTCGGGATCTGATATACTAACAAGGAAAGGAGGTGATCAACAATGCCACCCAAGGAAACCCCCGAACTCGGCCACGTACACTACCCATCCTACCAGGAGCGGGAGGTCATCTGTCAGCTCGTGCCCTTCGCCGACCTGACTCCCGAGGAACTCAGCCTCGACCACAACGAGCTGACCTGCACCGCCTGCAAGGCTCTCATCGAGTGGATGAACAAGAACCGACGCAACATGCCACCCGAGATCGCCAGGAAGCTCCGAGCTCTGGGCATGGGTGAACCGGTCAATGTACTCGCCCACCGAGGCCTCACCATCCCATGGGGCGAAGGCTGATCGCCCCGACCGCCGATCGCCCGGTGTGGAGGTAACTCTCTGCACCGGGTCTCAGGTAGAAGGAGGATAAGATGATCAACGGCGACATGCAGGAAGCTGAGCTTCGTGCTCAGATCATGCGGGGCATGCGCATGAGTCTGATGGATATGCACAAGGAGCACGACAAGGACACCGTCTGTCTCTACTGCTTCAACCGCCGGCTCGCCAAGATGCCCTGGACCTACGTGCCCGGTGAGCGTATCCCGCTCAGCCGCTTCGTCGCTCAGAGTAAGACCGGCCGGTTCTATATGCGACGGGCTCGGCCCAACTTCACCAACAACTACGAGGCGGGGCGAGGGTGAAACACCTAACGCCCGGCCCGGACAGCCAGTACGGCCCCATCTGTGGAGATGGTAAGTATCGACGCATGGAGTCGGGCGACTCGCTGGTAGCCCTCGGCGGCGGCTACAACCGAGTGGGCGATGTCGACTGCCAGGACTGTTGGGCCGTTATCGCCGACATCTATTTCCTGATGAAGGAGATGGGTGTTAAACAACGAGAGAGGAACATGCTGACATGACACCCGAAGAGAGAAAGCTGCTCATCACCACCCACCTCGCCTCACGGTTGAAGGAGCTCCTGAACCCCGACTCCAACCACTGGGTCGACATCGCCGAGATGATCATGAACGGCTGGACCTCTGACGCCAGCGACGACATGATGAAGGCTCACACCCCCCTGTGGGAGATCATCGCCCCGCTGGTCGACGGCATCGCCATCTTTCGCGAGGTAGATCACATGCTGGCGCAGAACGAGGGCCGGCTATTGACGAGGGAGGTGAGAGAGGCTATGATGCTTGAAGTGGGGCGAACGATCGCCACGCACTCGACCACCGTCGAGATCAAGGGGAGAATCTCCCGGGTCACCTCGACAGCCCGGGTGTGGGGAGGTCAGGCCTCACTCAGTGACACTCCGGACGACAGTCTGGGGATCAAGGACTACAAGGATGGGGCGGGAGTCTGACATATGGGCAGCAACTACGAGCGGGTGCCCGAGCGACACCAGTCGCTCACCCCGGTGATAGTGCGGGCGGATAAGGTCGCCGGCGACATCCACTGGATCAAGGAGGTCGTTGACCGCAACAAGGGAGGCTCCGGCGGCACCAAGATCATCGGGTGCGGGCTGAACGAGCCGGCCAAGGGGATGATGAGGTCGAAGCTCAAGTCGACCTACAATCACCGCCACGTCACCTGCCTGGGATGTCTCGAGGAGATCTCGAGGCTCAACAACGAGGAAGCCACCGACACGAGAGAGTGAGAGAGGAATGAGCAGGCTGGCCCGATGGGTGGGTATGTATCTGGGCCTCTGGGTGGGATGCCTGATCACTGGGCTGGCCATGGGCACAGTGATCGCCGCAGGCTGGACGATGTGGACCGAGGGCCCGGCTGAGATACGAGGAGTCTGGGTCGTGGGACTGCAGGTCAGTCTCGGATGGTTCAGGACATTGTACAAGTGGATGAGGAGGATGGGATGGATCAGAGGCGAGATCATGATGGACTCGAGCTCGGACTCGGTGTGCCTGCCGAGACCACCGCGCTGAAGAACAGCGCTCGGGGGGTCGTGAAGGGCCGGTTCAACTCCCGGCGGGCCAAGATGATGGCCACCGTCAAGAAGACGCTGCTGGGCGCCGCCATGGACGGGAGGGCCGGCTTCGGGGCAGTCTCTCGGGCTGGTGTGGACGAGGTCATGAGTGGTGAGGCTGAGGGATACAAGAAGCTGCCCTCGGTCACTCAGGAGAACCTCAGGATCTCTGCTCGCCGGGTGGTCGACGACCTGCAGGCGATGGTCAAGGCCGCCTATGAGGCTGGAGTCGCTGACGCCATCGCCGGGGTGGCCACCGGATCGCCGGTCTCGCCCAAGTTCGAGGACTGGTATCTGCACGAGCCGGTCGTCGACTGGGTGGAGCTCTGATGTCTGATCGGAGCATGATGCAGGCTCTCTCGGAGATGTTCACCGAGGAGCTGCGACAGGGCGAGGGTCGAGAGGTTGACGCCGTAGTCTCTCAGCTCATCACGGAGTATATCGCTCCGATGTTGAAGAAGGTCGTCGACGCCGCCGGCGATCTGACACCGGGTCCGTTCGGCATCGACACCACCGAGCTGTGGGACATGCTCGACCCTGACCACACGCTGGATCTGAACTACATCACCGACTGGGATGATCTGAGGTTGAGCTAGTAGTGAACACAGGCACCAAGGAGTGGGCCGCCAGCACGGACTATCTGCGCTGGCGGCTCGGTCTGTCCGACGAACACAGGGCGATAGCCGACCGCGAGGCTATCCACGTGCTGTGGTCTGACACGACCGTGAACGACGACACGCCGAGGGTGGAGTTGCTGAGGCTGATCAAGGCCCGCACACTGGCCATGATCGAACGTGAGCGGGCCGCTGATGGGATCGTCGCTACGCTGACCGACGAGGAGTGGATGTGGGCGCTCCACACATTTCCACCCCACACCTCCAACGTCATCATAGCTCGGGCTATATCGGAGCGACGTGAGGCTGGCCGACACAGGAAGAGTGATGATGGCGAGTAAGGATGACCGGCAGAAGATGGTGCCGATGTCGCAGGTCGACGCCATGGTGAGGGCCCGGCTGCATGAGATAGGCGCCGCCGCCGGCGTCGCTCACAGCCGGGTGGGTGTGGAGGTGCTCTACATGCTGCCGCCGCAGCTGGTGAGGGCCTACGAGCTGTTGTGGGATTTATCGCTGATAGGTGAGGGAGGGGCTGGTTTTGGTGCGGGAGGTGATGGACAGAGCCGTGCTGAAGAGGTGGCCGTGGCTGCTGATCCGAAGAATATGGGAGGTGGAGCTGGGGGTCGCACTCGAGTCACTGATCGCTCTGAAGCCCGAATGGCGGAGCTCGTTGTCCGTAGCGGTGGCTCTGCTCGCCGCGGTTCGCGTGGCGCATCACGGGGAAGCACTGGTCGCGTCGCTGGGGTGGGAATGGAGGAGGCTGCTGAGATCAAGGGGAGGGCGGACAAGCGACTTCGTGCCATCGCTCGTGATGTGGCTGCAGAGCTTGCAGCTCTGGGCGTGGGCGTTGATCTGGGCACTGGGGAGCTTATGGCGGTGATGCCCCTGAAGGGAAGGGTTGAAGGGGGCAGGGGCAACGGTCCTAAGGGTGCGATCGTCGGGCAAGCGATCGTCGACGCGATCGATGCGATTGATAATCGTGCTACCTAGGGATTGACGAATCGCTCTTCTAAGGCTCGGGCATATATGGGTGCGACTGATTGATCGTCGACGCTATGCTCGAGTCTTAGGAGTGTGTCTGAAGGCTTTCATAGATCGGGGAGGATCATACCCTACCACGATTGAACACTGAGGCGACGATATATCCACGTGGGGTGAATCAGAGGTGCGACAGCTATCCACGACTCGCTGGAGTTCGGTCACGTGGCGACCTTTCACGGAATAGCTGGGGTTCCGTATACACTCTACTGGGGTTGAGTCAACACTCCGAGAGGAATGGGTAGGATTGAGAGTAAAACCCTGAGATAATCTTTGGCAAAAACCTAGTAAAATCGCCGATCACGCTCAGAGATTTCATGATCAAAACGCTGATGGAAAGTGCGAAATGCCTGATAGAAGATGATGCAAATAGGTGTACATCAATCGACACTGACAATAAAAAGCCGAGCAGCAATAAACAGACACGTGGTTATTTTACTCGGGCATTACCTTCGGAAAACTCTCGAGAGAACACGGTAGAACCATGGTTAATCTCGGTTTAAACCCCAGATTTTCGCTCCTGAGATCCTGAGAACCAACGGAGGGAATGAAGGGCGAAACGGTCGGTCTAACCTGCGCTCGCGGCATCACACGTCGGCGGTGTGGGAAGAAACGAGGCGCGCGCGGTCAGAAAAAAGATATATAGATATATATAGATATATAAATCAGACTCTTGGGGACTTTCCGCCGGAAAAATCTCTCCGATCTCCGGTACCGGGACATACCACGTCAAAACGGACATCCCAGACGTGATCGGTTGGCGGCGTTATCCAATCGTGAGAGTAAGAAATGGCGCCCCGTGATTGATATGATCTCATAAATGGATCATATCAATCACGTAACGGGGGTCAAAGGCGAGCGAATACGAGCTACATAACGAATGGATAACAAAGAATGGAATTCCGCACGGGAATTCTGAGGCATGATCAGATGACGGGGCATGCTGGCATTCCGGCGAGACCGATCTTGCCTTAGGGGGCTTATACGGGGCGATTATATATGGCGCGCACGCGCGATACCATACTGATCTAACGTTGTCAAGGCTGCGCGCCGAAGTTTTACCAAGCAAAATCCCAAAAGATCTTCGAAAGTCGTCCGATTTGAGGTGATTTGGAGCTTGACAGGGGGCGCTGGGGGTGCAATGATTATCTCATCGCAAGGGGGCAATCGCCCCCCGACGAACGAAGGGGAACATCATGGCGAAGGTTTCGTACACGACCGCGACGCTCACCGAGGCGATCGGCGCGCCGAACCCGAAGGAGCTGCGCAAGTTCCTGCGCTCCGATCTCTCGGGGATCGAGTCGGTCGGCAAGGGCGGCCGGTACAACATCGAGCTGACCGCGACGCAGCTCGCGAAGGTCAAGAAGAATTGGGCCAGCTGGTCCGCCGCGCAGGAGGCCGCCAAGATCGAGCGGGCCAACGCCCGCATCGCCGCCGCCGTCGAGGCGGCGACCGCCGAGGCCGCCAAGGGCGCGGTCACCGAGGCCGACATCGCCGAACTCGACGAGGAGTACACCAACGAGGAGGCGCTGATCGCCGACGACGCCGACGAGCCCTCGGAGTCCGATCTCGACGGGATCATGAACGAGACCGACGACGAGCTCGACGACATCGAACTCGACGAGGTCTGACATACACCGCTTACCATGCGCCCCTCGGGGCGCACCGGTGTGTATGCGCCGGCGCATCTTAAGGTGTGGGGATGATACGTAGTATGTATAGGGGTGTATCTGTTCCTGAGCGCCGCTGAGGCAAGATCTCGAGATGAGGTATGCTGGCATTCCGCACGGTCCGATCTTGTCTGAGGGGGCTCGATATCGCCGCGCACCCATCATTGACAGGGTATGCTGGGGTGGTATGATGTATGTATGACGAACCACGCGATCGGCCTCGCCTTCCACCTCTTGCCCGACCTCGCGGATTGGGAGCGCGAGCTCCTGCGTGACACCGAGCTGCA
>Ga0134125_10000401_pt1 | contig 58306 bp, 67 predicted proteins | sample KB31751_FD_96464 | JGI IMG/M metagenome (GOLD analysis project Ga0134125, IMG submission 96464) | Terrestrial soil microbial communities with excess Nitrogen fertilizer from Kellogg Biological Station, Michigan, USA - KB3-175-1 | ecosystem: Environmental > Terrestrial > Soil > Unclassified ... | reverse complement strand
TCGCCAACGCTTTCAGCGTTAGCGAAGCAAACCCTTGCGTTATTCCCTGGGGCGTTGCCCCAGGCTGGAATTGGCTAACGCCTTCGGCGTTCATGGGGTTGATTCGTCAAGTATGTTAATGCCCTTTCAACCCTATTGAGTAGCCAATGCGTTAGGCAGGCAGGGATGCCTGCGCTCCTAAGCTCCTAATTTTCGCCGAATTTCTTAAGGAATTGCGGGGAAAGCAGGCGCAGTTCAAGCCAATCCGCGAAAAGATCCGGAGTATTTAGCCAAACCCCGAGCCAGCTCGCAATTTCCTTCGCCTCGGCTCGCTCGCGTTCCTCGAGAACTGCGCTCCCAGCGCGAAGTAGGCAGTCCTCCCTGGCGGCGAGCACGCGTGCCTTATAACCGAGTCTGTCTGACTTCTCTGCGGAGTCTTCCAGTTCTTTGACGGTAATCAAAGCCTCGGCCAGGGATCCAAATTCAAGAGTTTGGCTATGAAGTTTCGCTGCTCGCCATCGAGCGTCAAACTCCAGCACGTCGGGATGAAGTAAGTCCACACCCTCATCTGCGAGTACGCGGGCGATCGAAGCCGGGCTGTCTGATGCGGCCTGTCCAAACACGCGGGCGAGCTCCAGTTGGATTTGCTGTAACTCTTCCGCGCCCACGGCAGGAGCCTCGAGAGCTTGCCAGGCAGCGATGATCACGTCTTGTTTGGTTAAGTTAGACACAGCTGATAATCCCGACGCGTCTTTGGCGCTTACGGCACTTTCTACACGATGGATCTTGCATTACACTTCAACACGAATCTGAATTCTAGGTTGGCGGGTGCACAATGTCACCCGTCTCGGCGATCGTCTTCGGTTGGACTCCTAACCTACTCAAAATGATTTCTTTATTTCGAACTACATTCCTGATTCTTTTCATCCTCGTGTTCCTGCACTCGCACGTGTTAGCGCAGTTGCTGCCAACAACGCCGAGTGTCGAAGCCAAACTCGCTAAGATCGAATTCATCGGCTTGAAGCGTCTGAAGCCGGAAGACTTGATAAAGGCAAGCGGGCTCGAAATCGGTCAAATGGTGACTCTTGAGGCTTTGGACGCTGCAGCTCAGCGTCTGATGGACAGCGGTCTGGTGCACAAACTCAGTTATCGCCTTCAAACCAAAGCCGATCAGGGCACGGTGATCTTTCAAATCGAAGAAGGGCGCGGCGGCGAGTCCGCCGTGATCTTCGATAACTTTATTTGGTTTACTGAAGAAGAGCTCGTCAATGCCGTAAAACGCGAAGCGCCATCATTCAACGGCACCGCACCAACCGCCGGCCAAATGACGGATGCAATCATTCGTGGCCTGCAAGAGTTCCTCAAGGAGCGCAAAGTCGCGGGCACCGTCGAGTATCTACCGGCTGAGGGAATCGATCGCAGCAAGCTTGAACACGTCTTTCGCCTCAAAGGCGCGCGGCTGCCGATTTGCACATTACACTTCCCCGGCGCCCGGCACGTCGAAGAAGAGCAACTAAAGAAGGCCGCGCGCGATCTGGTTGGGAATGATTATTCGCGCTCCTTTGTCTCACTCTTTGCATTCAGCAACTTGTTTCCAATCTATCGTGAACTTGGTCACCTGCGCGCGTCATTTGGTCGTCCTCAAGGTTCACCGCAATCTACCGCGGAATGTAAGGATGGCGTTGAGTTGTCGGTTCAAGTCGAGGAAGGATCAATTTATGTCTGGGACAAGGCTGAGTGGACAGGGAACAAGGTACTGAATGTCGAGACTCTCGAAAAAGAACTCGGCATGAAATCGGGTGAGATTGCGAATGGAATTAAGATCGACAATGGCATCGCCGCAATTCTGAAAGCCTACGGACGAAAAGGCCATTTGGAAGCATCCGTTCGCCCTCAGACCGATTTTGATGACGGTGCGCGAAGAGTCACTTATCGTCTGGATGTAAAAGAGGGTCCGCAATACCGCATGGGTACGCTGAATCTCATCGGCTTTTCCGACAATCTCGGAAACTATCTTCGCGGCAAATGGGTCTTGCTTCGTAACGATGTTTACGATCAAGGGTACTTCGAAGATTTCATGAAAAATGAATTTCGGGAGATCCTGCGGAAGGTCGGTGAAGAGCGCCAATCGCAAGGTAAGGCGGCGCCCAAGAAAGTGAATACGCGGATCCGGCCTAACCGAGAGACCCTGACTGTCGATATAACTTTTGAGCTCGAAGATTAGATTGGCGCTTTGGACTTGGTTCTTTGTTCTTTGTTCTTTGTGCTTTGTTCTTTGTACTTGAGTCTTATTGGCGTTGCCTTTATTCCGACAAGAACAAGCGACAACCATCCGAAGACTAAATCACAAATCACAAAGCACTAAGCACAAAGAACATTTCTTAGCACGCACGATGGAAAACACTCCCCTTTCACAAACAGACGCGCAACAATTCCTGTCACATGTAGCAGCCGCGTTTACTCGAAAGCCTTTCAAGCATCATGCGCTTTTTGGTGGCGGTCATGCGCAGACACTCGCGTCGTGGGCCTGGCCACGTCGGTCGCTTCTCAAAGCTGATGATGAGGAACGTTTTTTCCGGATCGATGCCGACAGCAAAATTCTCGCTAATTGTCGCTGGCAAGCGAATCCCACCGAGCGATTAACGGTGGTGCTCTGGCATGGGATGGAAGGCTCGACGTCGTCAGTCTACATGCTTGCCATCGCGCAAAAGGCCTTTGCGGCCGGCTTCAACGTGGTGCGGGTAAACTTCAGGAATTGCGGCGGGACCGAGCACCTGACACCCACGCTTTATCACGGAGGCTTGAGTGATGACCTTCGAGTAGTTCTCGACGAGCTGAGGGAGCGTGACGGCTTGAAGCGATTTTGCCTCGTGGGCTACTCGCTTGGTGGAAACATTGTTCTGAAACTCGCCGGAGAGTATGCCGATAATCCACCGCCAGATATTCTGGGCATCTGTGCGATATCGCCGTCAGTGGATCTTGGCGCCAGCGCTGATACCATCTCTCGCAAGTCTAATTGGATCTATCAACAGGATTTTCTCCGCCGCATGCGCAATCGCATTCGCGTGAAGAAACGTCACTTTCCGGATCTCTACGACCTAACTGATATCGGCTCAGTGCGGACGATTCGCGAGTTCGACGAACGCTACACTTCCAGGGCGCACGGCTTTGACGGAGCTGCAGATTACTATTTCAAGTCGAGCTCCATTCGCACCATGGATCGTATTCGAATTCCCACGCTGATCGTTCACGCTGAAGACGATCCCTTCATCCCGTTCGCACCACTGCAAAATCCATCTGTTACTGAGAACCCTTACATTCTGTTCATCGCTACAAAGAAGGGCGGGCATATTGCCTTCGTCGCTTCAAACACTGATGGTGAAGATCGTTTCTGGGCTGAGAATCGCGTCGTCGAATTCTGTAAGATTGCAAATGAAGAGCTAGGCTAGCTGCACCTACCAAACCAAAGAAGAGGTTTCGAGCTATGAAGACCATCTGCACGTTCTGCGCTGCGATCTTGTTTACGGCGATCACTGTCCTGGCGGTAAACGCGAGCAAGCACGACGCGCTGGCGCAGCCGCAAACGACGTTAATCGACAGCAAATTCGCCATCATTGATACCGAAGAATTTGGCGATGCCAAGACGGGCGTGGCCAGGTTGACTGCAGCGTTCGATACGCTCGAGCGTGAATTGAAGCCCGACCGTGACGAACTGCAAGCAATGCGGACTCGCTACGATCAGCTTGTGAAGGAAATAAATGACACGAAAGCCGTTGCCAATCAAAGCGCCTTAACCGCGAAAACCGATCAAGCTGAGACCCTGCAAAAGGAGATGAAGCGCAAGCAGGAAGACGGGCAACGAAAACTGGACAGACGCGCGAAGGAGCTAACAGATCCAATCTATGCGGATTTGAGCACCGCACTACAAGCCTTTGCAAAGCAACGCGGTGTCAGCGCGGTCTTTGACATCAGTAAGTTTCGCGGCGCGATGATGGTCGTCAATGATCAAGTCAACATCACCCCGGCGTTCATTGCCGATTACAACAGCAAGCATCCGCCGGCGGCAGCAACCGCCCCGGCTGACAAACCCAAGCCTTAAACTGTTCGTCGCGCCAGAGCAAAAACAAGCCGCCACGGGTTGATCGTGGTGACAAACATAGGCAACTATCTGCAACCAGGCTTTGGATCCTTACATGAACAGTTCGCTCCCTGTCGGGCGGACTCACAGGTATAACATTATGCATGACAAAATCTTGATTAAAGAGAACGTTAGTTCCGTCGCGGAGTTCGCCGACATCATCATCGAGCTCAAGCACTCATGGTTTCCACGTGTTGCTTATCCGGACATTTGGTACCGAGGCGTCAAAAATGCGCGCTTTGATTTGTTGCCTGGGGCGTATTTTCGTCCCAAGGTGGATGAGCTAAGCCTGGTCCTGAACTTTCGTAGTCTCGTACCGTCACTCTTGCCCCGAGAACCACTGGACGATTGGGAATGGTATTACCTGATGCAACACTACGGTATCCCCACGCGACTCCTCGATTGGAGCGAGAGTCCGTTGGCTGCTTTGTATTTTGCTTTGGAAGAAGACGCGGCCAGACGCTCGCCCTGCGTGTGGGTGATGGATCCGCGCAGTTTGAACCGGCTTTCGGGCGAAGACTTTATCCTATTCCCCTATCCCGAGACGGACTTGAAATACTGGCTGCCTGACTATTGCGGCAGCCGCGCCAGCGTATACACCTTCCCGGATTCGAGCCGTTTCAAAGACAACACTAAACCATTGGCGATATATCCGAAGCGATACAATCCCAGAATTGTCGCTCAGCGCGGCGTCTTCACGGTTCACGGCATGGAGAACATCCCAATCAATGATCTGGACTTGACCGATTCAGCCGGGAAGAAAACACGTCTGGCGAAAATAATGTTTAAGCCTGGTCTGCGGAAGAAGCTTCGGAATGAGCTATGGACGCTCGGTTTTTCCAAGGCGGCAATTTATCCTGAACCGCAGAGTCTTGCGGAAGATTTGCGTCGAGCCTACATGGTTGTCTGAGGCGGTTATTGATCTCATTACTCGTTGGTCTTTCCAAGACCACGGATTTTTCGGTCGGTTGCTACTGCAAAAGCGAGTCCGAATGCCATCGATCGTTGTTGAGAAAGCTCTTGATGAGCACGGCACGAAAGTGCTTTGCAGGCGAAACTATCTGAGTCATAAAAGCGTAACTACTGCGCACGCCATTTAAGATCGGGCCGAAGAGTGTCTCGAGCACTCAAAAAATCTCGTTGCTCTCGTAAATCAAAAACTGTAGGGGCGGACCTATGTGTCCACCCAACCGAATTACTTAATGTGAGGTGAGTATGAAACAGCGTCTCCGGATTTCTTTCGTTTTGTTAATGGCAGCCACACTCCTGTTCGGATTTTCGAACGTCACTGCCCAAAAGCGAACCACAACTATCAAAGCAGCTAACGCCACAGCTGCTCCCGTGTTTGATCGCAATCGTTACCTGATCCAGCACAAGAAGTTCGTGCTCGACAACGGTCTTACTTTGGTGGTCCACGAAGACCACAGTGTGCCCATCGTTGCTGTTAATCTTTGGTACCACGTTGGCTCGCGTAATGAGAAGCGCGGGAAAACCGGCTTTGCTCATCTCTTTGAACATTTCTTCTTCAACGGTTCCGAGAACTACCCGCATGGCTTCCGCGAAGCGATGGACGATCTCGGAGCCAACAATCGCAATGGCACTACCGATTCTGACCGGACGAACTTCTTTGAAGACGTCCCCACATCCGCGCTCGAACGAACTCTTTATCTGGAAGCGGATCGCATGGGGTTTCTCGCCGGTCGAATCTCAAAGGAGATGCTCGAGCGGGAACGCGGCGTAGTCCAAAACGAAAGGCGGCAGGGCGAAAACCAACCCTACGGACGTGTCTTTGGTGAAGTCTTAGGAAAGGTTTATCCCTACTCGCATCCGTATTCGTGGCCCACGATTGGGAGCATGGAGGATCTTAATGCCGCCTCTTTGGATGACGTTAAAGACTGGTATCGAACTTATTACGGACCGAACAACGCCGTCATTTCGCTCGCCGGAGACGTCACGTATGAGCGAGCCCTCGAGTTAGTCAGCAAATACTTTGGAGGCATTACGCCTGGCCCGCCGTTATCACGACTGGATACGTGGACGCCAACGCTCGATCGAAACATACGCGACGAAATGCAGGATCGTGTTCCACAAACGCGTCTCTATCGCGTCTACCACGCACCGGCGTGGAAAGATCGAGAACTCGATTACCTGAACCTGGTTACGGACGTGCTGTCAGGATCAAAGAGTGCCCGTCTGGATCGAAGGCTGGTTTATGAAAAAGAGCTGGTAACCTCAGTTTCGGCCGGCGTCAACGCCAGTGAGCTTGGGAGTCTTATCCTCCTGACCCTCACTATGAAACCGGATGCCTCGAATGCTGATTTGGCCACTGCTGAAAAAGAGATGGACTCCGTTATCAACGAACTGATCGAGAAAGGACCTACAGCTGAAGAGCTGCAGCGAGCTCGTAGTCGCACCCTTTCAGGTTTTCTCCGCGGGGTGGAGCGGCTCGGTGGTTTTGGCGGCCGCTCAGATGTGCTGGCGGAAAGTATGACGTACGGCGGTTCGCCTGACGCCTATCTCGATGGCCTTGAAACGATGGCCAAGGCGCAACCTCAGGACGTCCGCCTCGCGGCGCAGCGTTGGTTGCGAGCGAACAGCTACACCATGGTAGTAAATCCGTTCCCCAAAATTGCCGGCAACAAAGCCAAGCTTGACCGCTCCGTGCTTCCCACGCTCGGCGCGGCTCCTGAAATTAAGTTTCCGGAGATCCAACGGTCGACTTTGAAGAACGGGCTCAACGTGCTGCTAATCGAGCGTCATGCAGCGCCCATTGTGAATGTCACCGTTGCGGTTGATGCGGGCTATGCTTCGGACAGCTTAGCTAAAGCTGGTGGTGCTTCGCTCGCGATGGACTTAATGGACGAAGGAACCAAAACGCGCAATGCTTTTCAAATCGTCGATCAACTTGATTCACTCGGAGCGCGCCTTTTCACTTCGAGCGGGCTTGATATGTCGTTCGTCAGATTACAGGGGACGTCCGAGAATCTTCGTCCATCTCTCGACATCCTTGCTGACGTAGTGCTGAATCCGTCCTTTCCTCAGGATCAGTTTTCGATTCAAAAGGAGCGGCGGATGGCACAAATCGGACAGGAGAAAGCGCAGCCGAATACGATGGCGCTTCGCGTCCTGCCGAGCTTGCTTTACGGAGAGCAACATTCATACGGCAAACCATTTACCGGATCAGGCAGCGAGAAAACCATCGAAGGCGTCACTCGTGAAGACTTGATGCAGTGGCACGCGCAGTGGTTCAAGCCTGGCAGCTCGACCGTGATCGTTACCGGCGATGCCAAGATGGCCACGTTGTTACCTGCTCTTGAAGCCGCGTTCGGAGCGTGGCAGCCAGGGAAAGCTCCAGCGAAGAACATTGGCACTGTAGGCCGGACCAGCGGAGGCAAAGTCTATCTGATCGATAAGCCTGATGCGCCGCAGTCAACCATAGTCGCGGCGCATGTCTCCGAGCCGAGCAATCAGCCCGAAGAGCTCGCCATCGAAACCGCTATGACAAACTTTGGCGGTATAGCTACGTCGCGGCTAAATCGAAATCTCAGACTCGATAAGCATTGGAGTTATGGAACGCAAGGCGTGCTCAATAGCGCTCGCGGACAGCGACCGTTCCTGGTGATCGCGCCGGTGCAGACCGACAAAACCAAGGAGTCGATGGTCGAAGTCGCGAAGGAGATTCGAGGACTGGCAGGCGAACGCCCGATGGCCGGCGAGGAATACGCCAGCATGATGCGCAATATGACCATGCGTTTGCCGGGCCGCTTTGAGACTTTGGCCTCTCTGGAAAACGCCGCCATCGCTATGATCAATTTCGGCCTTCCGGCAGATTACTGGTCGCGATACGGAGGCAACGTGCGGATGCTGACAGAGGACCAGTTGAATGCAGCCGCTAAGAAATTCGTTCGGCCCGGGGAAGTAATCTGGGTAGTAGTTGGAGACTTGAGGAAGATTGAGGCCGGCGTGCGCGAACTCGGCTTTGGTGAAATAATCAAACTTAATCCCGACGGCGAGCCACTCGGCCAATAATGGGAGCGCAGGCATCCCTGCCTGCCGTCCCTCGCGAAAGTTTAAGCTTGACCGAAACAACTCAACGCTTGAGTAATGAGAGTAGCATGCAGGGAGCGCAGGCATCCCTGCCTGCCGTCGCTGGCGCAAGTCTAAGCTTGACCGAAACAGCTCAACGCTTGAGTAATGAAAGTAGCATGCAGGGAGCGCAGGCATCCCTGCCTGCCGTCCCTCGCGAAAGTTTAAGCTTGACCGAAACAGCTCAACGCGTGAGTAATGAGAGTAGCATGCAGGGAGCGCAGGCATCCCTGCCTGCCGTCCCCAACGCAAAGTCTAAGCTTGACCGAAACAACTCAACGCTTGAGTAATGAAAGTAGCATGCAGGGAGCGCAGGCATCCCTGCCTGCCGTCGCTGGCACAAGTTTTAGCTTGACCGAAACAACTCAACGCGTGAGTAATGAAAGTAGCAAGCAGGCAGGGATGCCTGCGCTCCAATTTCCAATATGAACGGACCGGCATATCCAGCGGCTCGCGCGGCCGCATCAACCGTCGAGGCGTACTTCGCTCGTAATAGAGAAAAGGCGCTGCTGCGGAACGCGAAGAACCTGGCTCCGCAGCCTGATGCAGCAACTATCGAAGCAATTATCGAAGCTGCATTCTGGGCAAGTCTGCGACGCGAAGAAGGATTCTCGCCAAAGATCTCACTGGCCTTTGTCCCGCCCGAACAAGCCGGAGAACCTCTCCAGTTTGCTCGGCAACTTCCCTTAACACCGCATAATCTTTCTCGACTGGCGCCAGCCGTTGAGCGTCCGGGAATTCATCTCGGTGTTTGGCACGCGCCCGAAAACAAGAATGAATTAACGGTGTGGGGCACAACCCGCGGAATTCCAAAGCTCTGCCTGGTGCTGGAAGTAATTGAGCCCGGTCTGCTGGTCGTCAAATACAGACGCGGCCAGGACACGGGAAAGTATGTAAACGTTGTCGTCTTAAAGGGCGACCAAATCAAGGTTGTAGATGAGCGTGGCACCAATCTGCCTGATTGTCCGGACCTGCTCACCTCACTGTTGGATTTCGGCGCCAGAGCGAGCGCCAGTGACTCAGTCAATGTCTTGGTCCAACTCGCCGTCTCCATGCGCTCGCACGGACGCGGTGGATTGCTGCTCGTGGTACCGCACGGCTCTGAGACCTGGCGCGAGTCGATCCTGCAACCGGCTACTTACGCCGTCTCACCGCCGTATTCAGAACTGGCGGAGTTAATGCGACAGGATCCCAGTCGCCGTACCGAGCAAACCTGGCAGGAGCAATTCATTGATGCAGTTGATGCGATGGCCGGATTAACGGCAGTGGACGGAGCTGCACTCATCAGTGATCAGTACGAGCTACTGGCGTTTGGAGCAAAGATCGTTCGACGACTGGGAGGCGTTCAAGTCGAACGCGTGATTCTTACAGAGCCAATCTTAGGCGGTGAGCCTGCTATTATTCCGGCCATCGAGCTCGGTGGGACCAGGCATCTTTCCGCCGCTCAGTTTGTGCAGGACCAGCGTGGCGCGCTATCTCTGGTGGCATCGCAGGACGGCAGGTTTACGGTGTTGGCGTGGTCACCTTGCGAAGAAGTCGTCCATGCTCATCGAGTGGAGAGCCTGTTGCTCTAATGACGACTCAGGACTTTTACTGCAATGAAGCGCTCAGCGGTAAAACGCCGGTTGAGAAAGTATTCGAAACCGACAGAGTTCTTGCCTTTCATCACACACGGCCATTTTATCCAGTCCACATCGTCGTAATTCCCAAAACACACGTTGGCTCGTTATTAACTATCGAGGACAACAGTCTTCTGCTTGAGTTGCTCGACGTGGTTCGCACAGTAGCAGATCAAGTGGTGAAAGAATTCGGCGCCTGCCGCGTGCTAACGAATCTCGGAAACTACCAGGATTCAAAGCACCTCCATTGGCACGTCGCCTTCGGCAACCCACTGCGCTAACGTGGCATCGGCATCCTGCCGATGTTGTGGCATCAGCACTCGCTAGCCTCGATCAGCGGCATCCTGCCGGGGTGAGTGGCATCAGCACTCGCTAGCCTCGATCAGCGGCATCCTGCCGATGTTGTGGCATCAGCACTCGCTAGCCTCGATCAGCGGCATCCTGCCGATGTTGTGGCATCAGCACTCGCTAGCCTCGATCAGCGACATCCTGCCGATGAAGTGACATCAGCACTCGCTAGCCTCGATCAGCGGCATCCTGCCGATGTTGTGATGCCAGGTAACAGGCCCTTATTCAACGCAACATCGGCAGGATGCCGATGCCACGCACTCACTCATCCCTCAAGGCAACCATCGGATCAACCCGAGCCGCTCTTCGTGCCGGCAGATATCCCGCGAGCACAGCCACGAGTATAAGAAGCAAAGTCGCTCCCAACTGGGTCGTAAGATCGTTGTGTTTCAAGCCATACAACAGCTGCTCGGCAATTCTCGTCGCGTAGTAAGCCGCTCCGAGCCCGATCACCACGCCTCCGACTACCAACAGGAGCGCCTGCCGCATCACCAGCCAGAGCACATCACGACGCTGTGCTCCGAGCGCCATCCGAATGCCGATTTCATTCGTGCGCCGCGCTACCGAGTAGGAGAGAATCCCGTACAAACCAACACACGCGAGCAACAACGCAAGCAGTCCAAAGAACGAGGCGAGCCGCGCAATCAGTTTCTGCTGAATGAGCGAACGGCCAACGTGATCGGACAAGCTTACTACGTCGTCGATCGGTAGATTCTGATTGACACCTTTGATTGCTTGCCGTACGTGGGGGATCGTCGTCTCCGGCGGGCCTGAGAAACGCACCACGAAGTTATCGAGAGCGCCCGGGTTTTGCGCATAAGGATAATACGCCATTGGTCCGAACTCCTCCGTCAGATCTCCGTAACGCGCGTCTTTGACCACACCGACAATCTCAATTTTGTCTTTGGAGTCGGGGCCGTCGATCCCGAAACGCTTGCCTAGCGGCGAGGCATTTGGGAAAAACCGTTCTGCCATGGTTTGACTGATTACGGCGACGGCTAGAGATTTGTCAGTGTCCTGCACGTTGAAGCCCCGGCCAGACACCAGGGGAATTCCCATGACCGAAAAATAATCCGCTCCCACAGTATTGTTCCTTACCTGACGGCCTTCTCCATTCGCTGCGCCCGCATCACGAGTGAAGGCTCGACTTGACCACTGACCTTGATTAAAAACGAAGAACGAGAACGCGGCACCCTCAACTCCCGGCACGCTTCGCACCTTGTCTTCGACCTCGTGAAGCAACGGAGTCAATTTTTCGTCTTTGAGACCCAGCGTCGACGTATCGATCTTGAATAACATTGCGTTCTGCTGATTGAATCCCGTGGGTACCTTCTCGAGATTTATGAGCGTGCGCACAAAAAGACCGGCGCCAACCAGCAGCAACAGCGACAGTGCGACTTGAGCTAACACGATCGATTTTCCGAGAAGGCTCTCAGCTCCTGCACGCACGGCGCCTTTGCCGCCTCTGAGTATGTTTGCTGGTTGAATACGCGCCGCGCGGAGCGCAGGCCCAGTGCCAAAGACGACAGCAGACAGCAATGCTCCGAGCAGCGTAAATCCAAGGATGCGGAGGTTAGGCCGTACGTCGAGAGGCAAAGCTTCAGGACCGCTCGATGCCATGAGCACAAGCAAGCGACTTCCCCACCAGGCCAGCAGAACTCCAGCGAAGCCACCGAGACTGGCCAGTAATAAGCTCTCAGTGAATAGTTGGCGAACTAATCTGAAGCGGCCCGCGCCAATTGCCAGCCGCGCCGCGAACTCTTTTTGACGAGCGGTCGTGCGCGCGAGCAGAAGATTCGCCACGTTAGCGCAGGCAATCACCAGGACCAGTCCGACGACAGCCATCAATATCTTCAGCGAGAGTGAAAACTGTCTGCGCAGGTCAGAAAGCCCTCGACCTGCGGGCGTCAATTCAACGCGCGCTCGCGAGATGTCCTGCAGACGGGCTGCGGTGGGTTGATTGCCGGCCTGCTGCAATAGAAACTGGTTAAAGCGAAGATTGACCTCCGCACTCGCCTGCGACTGAGTGACGCCGTTTTTCAATCTGCCAATGAGGTTGAGGGATTGAAACAGCGGGTTATTACGACCGTCCCAAAAGGCCGGAGGCAATTGTTTTTCCATCGCCAGCGGCACCCACAGATCCGGAGCTTCCCCAACCGTCGTACCAAAAAACTCTCTCGGCGTAACACCGACAATCGTGTAGGCAACCTGATCAATCTTGACCGTCTTGCCTATCACGGCTGGATCGGATCCCAAGCGGCGCTGCCACCATGAATAACTCGCCACAGCGAGCGGATGTCCTCCAGGAATTAGATCGTCTTCATAACTGAGGGTGCGACCCAGATTGGCGCGAACACCCAGCACCGGAAAATACGCGCCGGACACCAGCTGGACATTAATGGGAATTATTTCTCCACTCGTAGTACCGCTGTTGACGCTGCCGTGAACTCCCCAGGTTATGCTCAACACTGCTGCGATATCTGAGAATGCGGCGCTATCCTGGCGCGCTTGCTGATAGAAAGGATAGGAGAAGAGGTCTCGACTGCCATTGGGAAACCCATTGGTGACTCCTGCCTGATGTCCTTCGCCAAAGAGGACGAGGCGTTCCGGTTCCGGCACCGGAAGCGATTTGAGCATCACCGCATCCAGTACGCTGAAGATGGCAGTGTTTGCGCCGATGCCAAGCGCCAGCGACAGCACAGCCACCAGGGTGAAGCCTTTGTTCTTTAACAGCATCCGGACCGCAAATCGTAAATCTTGAATCATTTCATCCTCCCATCTGCGAGGCTGGAGCAATAAAGCATCCCAGCTCGAGCTTGCACTGCGCCGCAGCAAATGAAGTTTGTTTCTCCAGTCCAGCCGATCCCATGCGGCCAGAATCAATTCGCGATGATGAAGCTCTGCTTCCCATTCCTGACGCCAGTCAGCGCGCAATCGTCTGGGCACAATGATTCCAATCAATGTGATCAGCGCGAAGTAAGGTCTGGAAAAGACATTCCGGAATTGGGGGAACAGCGCCACAGTTTTCATCCTCAGGCTCTTGACGGCTTTGGATCGCGCTTCGGCAAAGGACTCTGCTCGAGGAGCCGGTAACGCTTCACTGCTTCGGCCAATATTTCATGGCCATTGCGCGTGAGTTCGTAGTAGCGACGAGGCGGGCGTAGTTCCTGGCGAGCTATCCGGTGTTGCTCCCACTTCGAAGCGACATAACCCGAGGTCTCGAGCCGTCGCAAAGCTGGATAAACAGTACCGCCGGGCAAGCCCGTCATATCCATGATGTCAAAGCCGTGCTGATAGCCAGTCGCTACTGCCTGCAGGATGACCGTCGACGCGTAAGACAAGAAAGCTCTACCCATGCATCACCTTCGCCTACTCAGCTAGTATTCTTTCTAGTCAGCATTCTACATAGGGTAGGCGAATACGGCAAGGCCCTCAATGACTTTGCCGGATTCAGTTATTTCTCGATACGCTTCAGTAGTCGCGTCGCCTGGTTGCGCGCAATCAAAGGCAGGTGCTCGTCCGTCGTCATTTCTCGTAGCAGCGGCACGAGCTGGTAAGGATCTGAGAGACCGCTGCGGGTTAGCAGCGAATCAAAGTAATCCATCAATTTCGGCGCATTCAACGGCTGGTTCTCACGAGCCACGTTGAGATCAAACACCAGGACAGCCTGGTCGGCGACGCGCCGGTATTCATTCGCCAACGAAGACACCAGCCGGTTATTGGTCCAGTTGAACTCTGCAATTCGCTTGCGCTTACCGTCATCCATTCCCACTTTCATTGTCCCGAGGTGCGGAAACTGTTTGGATGACTGGTAGTCCTCAGCGCTGTCCAGAAAGTGCAAATCACTCCACAGCCCGAGAACGCGACCTAACGCTGCAGTCGATAACTCAACCTGTTCAACCAGGGGAGTGGATTCTCCCTGCCGCTCGAACGTAATCTTCCCATTCCCCAGTGCGTCGTGCTCGATCAGAATGTGTGGAGTCGTAAACTGCGGCTGCGAGAACTCGTAGGTGTATTTCGTAGGATCAGCAGGCTTCTTGTTTTCCTGGCGTCGGGGCGAGGGACTGGGCGATGGCTGCTGCCGTGAATTGCTTTTCGCGTTGGGAACGGCGCTGCCGGTGTCCAGGTTCTGCGGATTAGACCGGTGTGACTGCCCTATAGCCAAAACCGCCGCACCCAAAATTCCGAGCACGGCGGCTAATTTTGCGTGTCTTAATCTTTTACTCATTCAAATTTTACCGATACAAGTTTTGAGACGCCGACTTCTTCCATCGTCACTCCGTACAATGCGCGCGCCATCTCCATCGTGCGCTTATTGTGCGTAATCACGATGAACTGCGTGTTCGCCGACATCTGGACGACCTTATCAGTAAACCGCCCCACGTTTGCTTCGTCAAGTGGCGCGTCGACCTCGTCCAGTAGACAGAACGGCGCCGGACGATAGTGGAAGATGCCCAGCACGAGAGCGAGGGCCGCCATTGCCTTCTCTCCGCCCGACAACAAGAGCACGTTTTGAAGCCGTTTTCCGGGCGGCTGGGCAATGACATCGATGCCGGATTCGAGCACATCGTCTGCATCGATCAAGCTCATCTCGCCGCGCCCGCCACCAAACAATTCCTGGAACAGCTCGCCGAAATTGCGATTGATTTGCTCGAAAGCGTTGCGGAAGCGTTCGCGTGAACGGCGCTTGATTTCTCGGAGAGCCTCTTCCGTGGAGTGAATGCCTGCAACGATGTCCTGGCGCTGAGCAGTCAGGAACAGCAACCGTTCCTCCGCTTCCGCGAGCTCTTCCAAAGCCATCATGTTGACGGCGCCAAAACCTTCAAGACGCGTGCGCAAATCTTCAACGCGAGCATGACCGGCATCAAGATCAAAATCTTCCGCCAGCGTGTGTTCGCGCGCGACTTCCTCGAGAGATTGATTGAGTTCAGCGGCGCAGTTCTCATGAACAAAGGAGAGCCGTGCTTGCGCTTCTGCCTTCTGAACTTCGATCGCTCCGCGCGCGTCGCGGACTTCACCAGCGCTGCGATTCAGATCGGACAGAGCCGCTGCCAGTGAATCAGCACGGACACGCGCTTGATCCAGGGTTGTGGCAGCATCCGATATCAGCTGCTCTTCGCGAGCACGTTCCTCGCCGGCAACTGCCAGGCGGGCATCAATCTCCTGAATCGAACGGCCCAACTCGTCAAGCCGATTGGTAATCTCGACCAATTCAAAAGAATGGCGTTCAATTCTGGCATTGAGCTCAGTCGCCTCGTTTTCCAACCGGCGTAACTCGGACGACGTGGCTCGACGTCTCTCACCGGCGGCGGCGGCCGCCGCGCGCTGAGTTCCCAGGCCTTCATTCTGTAATTCCGCCGAACGGCGAGCCTCAGCGAGCAACGCTGTGGCAGTGTTCACAGCTTCAGTTGCTGCCAATCGCGACGCTTCAGCGGCATCCGCATCGGCGAGTGTCTTCAAACGCTTTTCAGTGAGCGTCGCGCGCTCTTCATCGAGCCGCGCCGTGTCATCGGCTACTACGCGCAAATGTCGCTCAGCACGTTCGATGTCCTGTAACAAGCCGCTGGCGGTGAGCTCTCTGGTGATTGCTTCGCGCTCCTCGCGACCAATCGCTTCATTCAGCAGGACAACCGCGTCTTCCAACCCGACCATGCGGCCGCGAGCATCATTCACTGCCCGTTCCGCAATTGTGACCTCGCCGTGGAAAGCTTCAGCCCTCGCTTCAAGCTCCCGCAGTTCACGCTTGAAAGCGAGCAAGCCGGCGCCTTCTTCCAACGCGCGCGCATCGCCGGCGTTGACGAGCTGGCCTGTTGCGACCCAATCGCCATTTAAGGTGACGTAGACGTCGCCCGTCGCAAGCGATCTGCTCATCGCGTCATCCAGGCTCGAGGCCAGACGAGCGTTCATCTTGTGAGCGAGTGTTCGATTCAGAACGGCAGTCAACTCGCGAGCAGCTCCGAGCAGATCACCTATTCTCAGATTCTCAAGCGGTTCTTCTGCAAACGAGATATGCGTCGGCGCTTGCTCGACAATCTCGAACTCCAAAGTCACCTCATCGCTGCCACCGTGTAATCCCGCTACGAGAAAACTGGCGCGGCCGGCGTTATTTTCGCGCAGCCATCGTGCCGCTCGCACCGCATCATCGGGCGTGGGAACTACGATCGATTGAAGCGCCGAACCGAAAACACCTTCGACAGCCCGTTCCCACTTCGCGTCAACGTTAATCAGGTCTGCAAGCGTGCCCAGATGGTGGAAATCTCGCGTCGTGTCAGTCTGTGAAAACACGAACTGCACTGCCGAAGAGTAATAGGCGCGCCGCTGATCCAATTCCTTCAGGCTTTCGAGCCGGTGTCGAGTTCGCGAATACTCGTCACGCACTCGAGTCAATTCTGCATCGGTATCGCTGACTCTTTCGTGCCCCTGGACGACGGCATCAACAGCCAAAGTGCGTTCAGCGTTGAGTTGCGTTACGTATTCGCGCGCCACGCGAATCTCTTCATCAAGCTTATCGGCAGCTTCTTTGTGCTGAGTAAACTGCGCTGTCGCGCGTTCCCCTTCGTGCGCAAGACCCTCGGACTGCTGGGTCAACCTCTCCAGCGTGCCTTCGAGCTGTCGCGCAATTTCTCGTAAACGTTCGGCTACGGCTGTGTGCGAAAGCAACTCACCCCGAGCGCGTTCAATCTCAGCCTCAGCGCCGGCGGCGGCCGCCAACTTTTCGGCATATGCCTCTTCAGCAGTCTGCAGCGAAAGAGCGCTCTCTTCACTTTCAGCGCGGAGCTTGCCATCCTGCTCGCTCAAACGTTCGGTTTCACGCCTGATCAAATCCAGCCGGGCTGATAAGGCTTCTATTTCAAGTCGTACGTCGGAATGCCGTTTATTAAGACTCGTTATCTGTTCCTGTTGATAGATGCGCTCGCGAGCTTCACGGTCTCGCTGCAAGGCTGCGTCGGCGGCTGCTGCTCGAGCCTGAGACAAACTGTCTTCGAGTCGACGAGCTTCCTGAGTAGCGTTGCGCGCCTCTTCTTCCTGACGCGCTAACTCCGCAGCCAGATCTCGTTCCTGCTGGGTGATCGTTTCAAGTTGAGTTTGCGACTCATCGAGGAGCAGCACGAGCTTTCGGTCTTCAGCAACGTACACGCTGCGGAGAAGCTCACGAAGTTCGTCACGCTGGACTCGATAGCGTCGCGCCTTGGCTGCCTGTCTTCGCAGACTATTAACTTGCCGATCAATTTCCGAGACGATGTCTGACAGGCGAGACAGGTTTCCACGCGCAGATTCGAGGCGGGCTTCGGCTGCGCGCTGCCGCACGCGAAACTTGGTGATGCCGGCCGCCTCTTCAATGATCGTGCGACGGTCCATCGGCTTGGCTGAAAGGATCTGGCCGATGCGTCCTTGTTCGATGATGGCGTAGTGTCCGCCCGAAAGTCCGGTGCCTGAAAACAAATCCTGAATGTCGCGCAGCCGGCAAAGCTTGTCGTTAAGGAGGTACTCACTTTCACCTGAACGATAGAGCCGGCGAGAAACGGAGACTGCCTCGCCCGGAGCGAATTCGAGCGCCAGGTTGCGACGGCGCCAGTGACGCTTGTGTTGAAGCTTCGCGCGCGGGGAAGCAGTGACGGCTTCTTCGGACTCGACAGCGGGTTCAGCGCTGGCTTCGATGGGAGCGTCAGCCGTCTCAGCTATGGCTTCAATCTCAGTAGCCTCATTCTCTTCTGTGAAGCTGACTGCGTGCTCGTCGATCTGCTCGAGAGTTGAATCAATGTCCTGGATGTCAGGCTCGTTTTCGAGGGTCTCGTCACGAACCAGATGGAGAGTCACCTCGGCCATGCCGCTGGGTTGGCGATTGCGGGAGCCCTGAAAGATGACATCCTTCATCTCCGCACCGCGCAGGTGCTTTACCCGCTGCTCACCCAAAACCCAGGCAATGGCGTCAGCAACATTACTTTTGCCACACCCGTTAGGACCTACGACGGCGGTGATTCCGTCTCCAGTAAAGACAATTTCGGTGTAGTCGGCGAAGGATTTAAAGCCGGTAATTTCGAGGCGTTGGAGTTTGAACATGCTTCCGTTCGTTCGATTTTGATAAGGCCCCAAGCATAGCTGGCAGTATTTGCCTGGGTCAACGTACGGGGGAGCACTATAAGTGTCCGGTGCTTAGAATGTCAACCAAAACTTGAGGTTAGAGGCCCTTAAGTGTTGGAAATTGAGGGCTCTTACAAGCTTAAGCCTTTCGCATCGCTGGGCAGGCCGGGTTACTGTCCGCTTGCCTTCTTTACGAGCATGAGGTCAATTCCCTTCCGGATGCCTTCGCCATTGGTCACCTCGTTCTTCATTTCGCGACCTTCAACGAAGACGGTGGGCGTGCCCTGGACGCCCATGGAATCGGCCCGTTTCTGGTCGTCCGCTAACCGCTGCTGCACGGCGGGGCCGTCAATGTCGCGGTCGAACCGGTCGGTGTCGAGACCGAGCTCACCCGCATACCTGATAAAGGTTGGCCGGGGATCCTTCTCGTCCTTCCATTCGTCCTGGCGCTCGTAAAGCCGGTCATGCATCTGGATAAACTTTTGTTGAAGTCGGGCTGCTTCGGCTGCTTTCGCAGCGATTAGCGCGTTTGCATGAATCTTCGTCAAAGGAAGATTCCTAAAGACGAAGACCAGGCGATTGCCATATTCCTGCTCGATACTCTTGATTTCCGGGTGGAGCCGTCCGCACGGCGGGCACTGGTAGTCACCGAACTCCTCGACGGTCACGGAAAGACCTGCGGGCAGATTCGTCGGTTTTGGAAATGGAGTGGAGGATGGCGGCGAAGCTTTGGTTGTGGGACTGTTCGCTGTCGGCGAGGGAGTGCTAAACACGGCGTTCGTCCCGCTCTGTCGCGATCGATAGATGGCAAAAAACGCAGTCGCGCCGATGAGTAGAACGGCAACGATGATGATTAATGGTAAGTAGCGTTTCATAATGGTTTGATGTGGCATCGGCATCCTGCCGATGAATCGTCACTACAGACGAGTTACGAGTTAACAGTTACGGAGCCAATGACGCGCGTTCACGGGCGGGACGCCCGTGCCACTCGCGCACGTTCACGGGCGGGACGCCCGTACCACTCGCGCGCATTCACGGGCGGGACGCCCGTGCCACTCGCGCGCATTCACGGGCGGGACGCCGTGCCACTCTTCAAGGACCGGCGAGGTCCTTGCGAACATACAGAAGCAGGTCAACTCCCGGTCGAAGTGGGAACTTCGAATTCACCTGCCGATAGCGGTCGCCGAAGGTTTGCTGAATTTCCGCCTTTTGTCCTTCAGAGGCGATGATGACGGCCTCGGTGGTCAGCGCCACACGTTGGTAGTATCCCACTCGCTTGTAGTCGCGGAAGTACCATGGCAACGGCCAGTATTCAGGTGACGTTATTGTTATCCCCGTGTCGAAGCCGGTGCCTGCTCGTTTTGCAATCTTGTCGATTTCATCAAGCATGGCCAGCGTCTCGCGTCGCGTGTGCGCGTAAACGTAGATGTAGGCGTCATTATCGTACTTAACAAAGTTCAGCACGATCATCTGGTAGGTGCAGATCGAAAGAGCCAGCACACCCACCATGACGACAGGTCGCGAAAGCTCACTGCCGGCGTATTCATACAATGACTGGAATGCGTAGCCGCTGATGATCGCTAACGGCACAATAAAATTTAATCCCAGCCAGGGCGTCTTGTACGGCACGAGGGAATAGGCGGCGAGAATGCCAAAGGCCCACAATGCACAAAAAAGTGCCATTGAGTTTTTTGGCTTGAAGACGGTGGCAATGGCGCCCAGCGCGCCCAACACTAACAGCGTCCCTTCCTCGGCCCACAGCCAATCAATATACGTGCGGGCGCTGTGAACATGAGCTTCGCGTCCGGTCCTGGTCCAGATCTGGAAAGTCTTCAGCGAATCGGACACGCCCTTCCCGTTGGTGAAGAACGACGAATAAAACAGGATTGCGATCACTATGCAGACAGCGACTGCAATGAAGGCTGCGATCGCTACCTGCATTGGCCCACCCAGACGTGTGACTGTTCTCTGCATCCACTGCGATGGAGATTCGCCTTTTTCTTCAAAGCCGGACACGCGCCACAACCATCTATAAATGTGGGTCGAAGGCCAGGCAATCAGAAGCACACCTACAGAAATAATCCAAGTCTCTTTGGTTGCAAATAAGAGTCCCGCCGACGCTGCTCCCAGAACCAGGTAAACAGCTTGTCCTTCGTCGTAATACTTAACGAACGCCACCACAATTCCCAACGTGAAGAAAACAAACAGCGACTCATGAATGAAGTATCGAGAAAGGTAGACCGCGCCCGGCGACAAGGTCAGCAAAGCTGCGCCGGCTAACGAGGCTACGGCTCCCAGCCGGCGCCGTAACGAAAGCACAAGCCAAATCGTGCCTAATCCGAAAAGGCTGGTAATTAGTCTCGTATTAAAAGTGGTAAGACCGTATGTATCTCGCGCGGAGACGCCAAAAAGAAACCGCGTTACCCAGGGGATAATTGCCGAGAAATAATAAAGAGTAGGCCCGTGGTAATTCTCGGGATCGTAGCGGTAGACACCATCGCGGACCAGGTGTACCAGGAAGTTTCCGTTGACCCCCTCATCGTGATGGAACGGCACGAGCGGTAGATTGTAGAGCCGCACCAGCGCCGCGACCGCCATGATCGAAATTGAACCAATCAACCACGATCTTTGAGAGATATCCACAGCATCGGTGGCTGCGGGCATCTCCTTCTCGCCGCGCGCATTGCGCTGAATAGTTGGTTTATTACGGCTTGATTTTATAGAGCCGGTACTCACCTGCTTCTCCAACCTTCGTGAATCTGTTAAAGAACTGCTCGTTTACAGGCATGACTAACTTTTCCAACGGTCCCACCACCGCATAATCAACTTCGTACTTCGTTAGCAGCATCTGCGCGTCTGGCGAACCTGAATAGATTCTCTTTATTTCAGTCTCGCGGGGTCCGAAGTCAAGGCCGTGTGTCCAAATGTGTCCGGGGTAACCCATCAGCGATCTTCTGCCGCTCAGGAACACCGGTGTGTTATGCACTGGAGCATGCATCACCAAGGACCGCGGTTGCGTTTGTTGTTTGACTACTTCTGCAAAGCGAACCCCATTCGGATCAAAGAGCTGATACTCGCCCGAGCGCGTGATGATACTCAAGACGTCTAAAGCCCCGGCAAGGATCAGACAGCCGAGAAGACCTGCGGCAATTAGCTTGCGCTCGAATCCCCCTTTCCACAAACGCGAGAGCAGGATCGCCACCAGCGGCGCCGACGCCAGCCACCAGTAAAACAGAACCTTGATGTTGTCCCAAATCCATGGCGCCAGCTTAACCATGTTAGGAACGATAAAGCAGAGCGTGAAAGGCAAATAGAAAACCAGTAAGCGGCGGGGAATGAGATATTCCTTGCTTCGCCAGAGTATGGCGATAACCAGCAGTGGCACGAACAGTCCGGTATTCTTGAACCAAAACCACACCGGATTATCTTCGTGGTGGTCCCATCCAAATTCCCACGCAAAAAAGCTCGCCGCGTTCACCGCACTGTGCCTGGTCGACCACCACATCTGCGGAATCGCGATGATAGAAGCCACGACGGCGAAGGTGATCCAAAGACGCCAACTCCGCTGCAGCAAAGCAATGCAGGCGCCGACTCCCATCACCACGACAAAGCTGTGCGCATGAGTCAACGGCAGCAGTCCGGCAAAAATCCCGGCTGCAACCATGCGCGCAGTTGGGTTGGCAAGGAGAGACGAAAAAGAATCCACACTTGATTCACTCTCTTTCGAAAGCTTTTGCGCTCCCCAATCAGATTTCTGTTGGTTTTTTTGTTTCTTCTTTGCGCCTGAGGCAGCGCCGGCCTCAGCCTCCGCGGCTTTTTCGCTCTCTGGCTTAGTCGCAATCCACCATTGAGTAAAGACGATGACTGCGAGCGGCAAGCCCAGCAGGATGCCTCGCTGCGGCACGATCAAAGAGGAGATCGCGTTACCCCAACGCCACGCTGTTTCCGGAATAACTGTGAACGACGGCGGCAAGTGCGTGAGCACGCCAAACAATCCGTTCTCATTCTTGCTCGTGAAGTCGAACAATAAAGCAAACCCAAAGCCGCCGTTCAAGAGTACGAGCAACGGCGTCAGTATCGCTGCGACACGATCACGCAACATTTCCCAAGCCCATCGATGCAGCACGCCTACGAACGCGACCGCGAGCAAGATGTTTTCAATCAACATCGACGCCCGCAGACTGGCGCCGCAACGAACGAAGATCGCCGAAATGAAGTCTGTCAGAAACGGATAAGTGAACCGCACGCCGGCAAACGTCGGATCTTCAGGAGGGTAGTTATTACCAAAAGCGAAACTGCTGATCACGCTCAGGTGAAAAGGCAGGTCACCAAAATTGTTCAAGACACCCGTATAGATGCCTTCAGGCTTTACGATCATGGCCCGGTCGAAGGTCAACCACGCGAGAATCGCCACCATCACGTAGAACCCGGCATAACCCAGGTCTGAGAGGTTGGGCGAAGCAATAATTTGTCGAGCTCGGTCCACAGCTGCAGTTACGTCTGCCTGAATTATTTGCCGTTGATCTTCAACGAAAAACAAAGCGAAAGGAGCACATGTGAACAGCGTGGTCAGGAATATCGAAAACGGTTTGAGCCCAAGCAGGGACGCGAAAACAAATCCAATCAAGCCAAATGACGCGAGTCCGATACACGCACCGGTGCACAGCCTCGAGCCCAGTGAGGTTTCTTCGTCATAAAGGTATGTTGCGATGGCGCCGCTGACAGTGACGAGCAGCGCAAGCGAAAGTGAAAGAATCATCAGGACGCATGGGCCAGATGCCTGCCGGCCATCCTGGCTTTGATGAAATCAGTCGAGAAGTAAGAATTCGTTAATACGAGTCGGGATTATACGCGAAATGCACAAAGAAGGTCTTGGGTCTCCGGTCTTTGGTAGCGCCCTAATTTGGAGTGCGCCGACCTGTCGGCGCTTTCGTCGCTGCGACCCGTCGCAGCAAGTTGTCGAAAACAGTCTATTATCAAAGCCCGCAGTGTCGAGCCGCCGCGGGCGAACGCGATGACAGGTCATCGCACTCCAAAGACCTAAAGCCTTCCTTTGCATCTCGACATCTTATCGGTTAGTTTTCAGTAAAGGAGAATTCATGCTTCGTGCAGGTATCGTTGGCTTGCCCAACGTCGGGAAAACAACTTTCTTCAATGCCGTAACGGCCCAATCGTCGGGTCTCATCTCCAATTACCCGTTCTCCAGCACCAAGGCGAATGTCGGCGTGGTAGCTGTACCCGATGAACGCCTGGCGCCGCTGGCAAAGATCGTCAAGACGACGGTGCTCGTTCCAGCCAGCGTTGAGTTTGTGGACATCGCCGGATTGGTGCGCGGTTCTTCAAAGGGCGAGGGTCTGGGTAATCAATTTCTCAGCAACATTCGCGAAACGGACACAATGATCCAGGTGGTCCGTTGCTTTGAAGATGAGGCTGTGCCGCACGTGGATGGATCAATCGACCCCAAGCGCGACATCGAGACCATTCAGATTGAGCTGGCGCTCGCCGACCTCGCTACCGTGGAACGACGGCGCGAGCGTGTGCAAAAGGCTGCGAAGAGCGGTGACAAGACTGCGAAGTCAGAACTCGAAGTTTTGGATAAGCTGCATCCCGTGCTTGAGGAGTTTAAGCCTGCTAAAAGCATCGACTTCACCGCGGAAGAGCTGGCCATCACGCGCAACTACTTCTTGCTGACAATGAAGCCGACGATTTACGCGGCCAACGTAAGCGAGTCCACTCTGTCAGCTCCGGAGCAAGATCAGCACGTGCGGGCTGTGCAGGAAATCGCAGCGAGCGAGGACTCGGAATGCGTGGTCATATGCGCTCGTCTTGAAGCAGACCTCGTCGAGCTGTCAGCGGAAGAACAACACGAGTATCTTTCGTCGTTGGGCTTAACCAGCAGCGGCGCTGACAAGCTAATCAAAAGCGCGTATCGAGTGCTGGGCTTGATGTCTTTCCTGACTGCGGGCGAGAAGGAAGCTCGCGCCTGGACAATTTCACAGGGTTCTCGAGCACAAGATGCTGCCGGCGCAATTCATTCCGACATCGCGCGCGGGTTCATCAAGGCTGAGATTGTAGGCTACGACGATTTGATGGGCGCTGGTTCTTATGCGGCGGCAAAGGAGAAGGGGCTACTCCGTCTCGAGGGCAAGGACTACATCATGCAGGAAGGTGATATCGTTAACTTCAGGTTTAATGTATGAGAGTCTGAACAATCCGCTCCCATCAATCCCATTCTCCGTATTTCCCTAAGGTCGATTCGCGTTGACCGTGACACGGTCTCACGCGCGCTCCCTGTGGCGAGCCGCGCTGAACAAGGCAACGTCAAACTTGTGAGGGAAATTGGATCTCGGATTTCCTCGATGAAGCAACATCTTTTCCCAACGGCGCACCCGATGATCAGATCGATGCAATCAGCGGAGCCTTTCAGATGATCCCCAAGCGAAATGGATTGCGTTTGAAACCCAAATGCGGAGAACAACATTTTGCGCGTAATGTTAGGCTTCTAACAACCTGCCAGACCATCGAAGGTAAAAGAGCAGGTACGGATCCGGGATATCAAGCACTTGTTTTTGCTCGTCCCAATCGATGACACGCTCATCAGGAAATCTGTCAAGTGCCAACTTCGACATATGAAAGCAGCGATTTGACGCAGGTCTTCAACTATCCAGTACGTTATATCGATAGCTCGAACCCGGCCTCTCAGCTCGGGATTTGAACGGACGACATCATCACCGCGATGTATCACACACGCTGTGCAGATTTTCAATCCTTGGCGAACCCCCTCCTTCAAGCTCTTAGCGACTTCTACTTGAATCTCTCGACTCATGTAATGATAATCGTCCACCAGGAGAACGTAGTCGCTGCCGGCAATTTCCTCAATCACTTGTTGGAGCCCGCGTCTCCGGTATCTAGCGGTCGTTTCACGCGCCTGACTTACGGATATCCCTGCTCGCCTTCGGTTTCACCCTTAACTAGTCCAAATACAGATGTGGAGGCGCTAAGTTTGCCCTGCATTCAACTCGCCGGTATTCGTCGTCCCCTTGTCACGTTCCGCAGGAGTGTCCATCCAATCCAACACATGGTCCCACAGGTCTTCAGGACGTTTAATACCCGTACCTTGAATAGTAATTAGCTCCTGCTGGCCAACCACTTTCTCAACAAGAACAGTCTTGCCAGACCTGGAAGGGCCCGCGAGAGCTACAATCATGCCCGACGTATCAAGGGCATCCCTCAAATTCCGCTCCAAGTGCGCACCTTGGCGCTCGACGTAAGTGTGTTCCGGAAATGCTCCCGGCGTGAAAACTTTAGTGGCTCTGATCGTCATAGTCCGTCTTTCTGCAGTCAGCCTTAAGCATGACACCGCAAAATCAGGAGTCAGATGGGGAGTGTCCCTCATTTCGTTGACGGATTATGTCAATCAACGCATCTAATCGCCTGTCGCTATGAACCTGCGATTCGGCAAGTCGATCAAGCGATTCAGCTAGTTTTGCGAATCGATCCTCATTAGCGATTTGAGCGTCGAGTATGGCGTTAATTCTTACATCATGCTCAGACACCTTGTTTCGCACCTTAAAACCTTTCCTCGCGAATAATTTCGCGATTCTTTCCAGTCGATCCAAACGTTGTTCAGGAGTTACTTCGTCATGCCTTTCCGGTGGGAAAACATGAGCATTATCCGGCGGGCTCTAGATACAGTCAAGAAATGAGGCTCGTGAGGAAAAGGAAAAGACCAGTAAACTAAATTCGCGGCAACTAAGCTACCTCAGCAAAGCTCGGACGCCAACCAGAATCAGGTAACCGATAGCCAGCAGAACGGCAACTTTGATGACGATCACGGCGACGTGAAATAAAAAGCCCAAAATGCCAAGTGTGATTCCAGCGGCAGCCAGCACGATTGGAATACCAACCGAAACTACAAACACGCCCAGCAAGATCATCCCTGCCACCTTCATTACGTCCTTAGCGTCACTCATCGCTGACCTCCACTCCGGTTCCTCTATTTTCCGTCAAAAACACTCAATGTTTTTGCGCTCGTTGGCTATACGAACCAGATCCGCCGCGCGTTCCATTGAACATTCATGACCGGGTATTCTCTTCCTTGAGAATGATAATCCTTGGATTATTTCGGATTTGACGCCTCTATTAATACATAATCGAGGGCTAATGCAAACAGAATTATCGACAGCGGTCGCGTGCTCAAAAAATTTCGAGGGTCACCACTCGTCCTACCAATTCGTTTAGGCGATAATCATACGCTCATGCCGCAACCAACTACCAGAAATCTATTCGGCGATCCTCCGCCTGACACAGCTCCCGAGCAGTTCGCTCCTTTGGCTGATCGCATGCGCCCTCGCTCGCTAAGCGAGTTTGTGGGTCAGGATCATCTGGTGGGCGAAGGCCGCATCTTACGACGCTTGATCGAGGGCGGCGGCAACCTGCCATCGCTGATTCTTTGGGGGGCGCCGGGAACTGGAAAGACAACACTTGGTGGGTTGCTGGCAGACAAAAGCAACTCCCGATTCGTACCGCTCTCCGCTGTCTTTTCCGGCGTGAAAGATCTGCGCTCAGCCATCACCGAAGCGAGACACGAGGCGCAATTCGGCAAGCGCACAATCCTTTTCATTGACGAGATTCATCGCTTCAACAAAGGTCAGCAGGACGCGCTGCTCCACGCTGTTGAAGACGGTACGGTGACGCTGATTGGAGCCACGACCGAGAATCCCTCTTTTGAAGTCACCGGCGCGCTGCTTTCTCGCTGTCGAGTACTCGTGTTGGATCAGCTCGCTGAAAAGGAAGTAAAGGCGATTCTGCAACGAGCGCTGTCGGATGAGGAGCGAGGGCTTGCTCGACTCCAGCCCGAGATTGCAGATGACGTATTAGATCGTTTGGCTCACTCCGCAGCGGGTGACGCTCGAGTCGCTCTCGCCGGCCTCGAAGCTGCAGTTGAATCGACTGCAGCCGACGACGCAGGAATTCGCCACATCAATATTGAGACTGTCATCGAAGCGCTCGGTCGAGCCCGCTATGCGTATGACAAAGGCGGCGAGGAACACTACAACCTGGCTTCGGCGCTCATCAAGTCATTGCGCAACTCGGACGTGAACGCTGCGCTTTACTGGTTGGCGCGAATGATTGAAGGCGGCGCTGATCCAGTGTTCATCGCCAGGCGACTTTGCATTCTGGCCTCCGAGGACATCGGCCTCGCTGATCCGCAGGCAATGGTGCAGGCTGCGGCTGCCGCTGAGATTACGCAACTCATCGGCTTGCCGGAAGCTTTGTTCCCGCTGTCTCAAGCAACGATTTATTTAGCGCGTGCCCCCAAATCAAATGCGGTGATGCGGGCTTACAGCGCGGCGGCAGCGGACGCGACGGACACCGCGCGCGAGCCGGTACCGCTCCACTTGCGCAACGCGGCAACGCCTTTGATGAAGCGGATCGGTTACGGTGAAGGCTACCGGTATGTGCATAGCGATCCGAACGCCCAGGAAGAAATGCATTGTTTACCAGAAAGCCTGCGCGGCAGGAAATATTTTGAAGAGGATTCAGAGTGAGCCATGGGTGAACTCAAGTCGGATAAGGAATTAGCATTCCTTCAGGATCTTTTTATTGCAGGAGATTGGGGCGAGCGCTTCGCTTCGCTTGCTGATGAACATGTGAAGCTTCCAGAGCAAGGCCGGATTCTTTACCTTGGGTCAGGCACCGGCGGCCATGCGCTCGCCCTTGCTGCGACTGTCGGCAACAAAGTCAAACTCGTTTGCGTTGAAGAGAACCAGGAGTCAGTCGAGCTTGCTCGCGCGAAGGCCGAAACCTTGAAAGTGGCCGTCGAGTTCCACTCGACCCCGCTTAACAAGCTTGATTTCCCGGATGACCAGTTCGCTCTCGTCATCGCGGATCTTTCCCTGATTGACCCGGAGCGAGTCCCCGCGATCGTTTCTGAGGTTGTGAGAGTAGCAAACGCAGAAGCCAGCGTTGGATTCATGCTGGCCACGTACTCAAGCTTCGGAGAATTCTTTTCGATCTACTGGGAAGCACTGCACAACTCCGAGATCTCGGAACACGAAGGTGATGTCGAGACGCTCATCACGTCGTTGCCTACGGTTTCCCAGATCGAGGAGATTGCTGCGCGCGACGGTCTGGAGAACATTCAATCCTGGACACAGATTGAAGAGTTCGACTACGAATCAGGCGAAGCCTTCCTTAACTCCCCGCTGGTCTCGGATTTCTTGCTGAAGGGCTGGCTAAGATCGATTCCCGAAAGTTGGCGGTCTAAAGTTGAGCAGGAGATTTCAGCAATAATCAACGAGGAACGTCACAGCGCGGAATTTTCGCTGACTGTCAAAGCTACTTTGGTCGCTGGAAAAAAGGCGGCCGTGCCATTGGTGGGATGACACGGCCAGCGAAACTTTCGTAGACGTTCGGTGAAGCCCGAATGTCTACGCTTATTTGCGGTCAGCAGGGATATCGCCTTCGGCCACTCGCAAGCGAGCTCGTCTTCGCGCTTCCTCGAACAGCGCCTCATCATCTACTGAAGATAATGAAGCTGACTGATTCCCCGAAATATCTCGACGCCTGGGCTCGTCCTCGGCAGCCTCGCCTTCCGCCAGGCCGTCTTTGAAAGCTTTCTTGCTCTGGCCCAAGGCCTTGGCCAGCTGAGGCAATTTGCTGCCGCCGAACAGCAGGAAAATAACCGCGACTATCAAAACCCACAGCATGGGATTGCTCATATTGAACAGAAAAAACATGTTCATCAAAACCTCCTCTACGTGAACAAAGCCGCAGCTATGTGGGCGCTATTGCCACGTGTCTGATTCATAGAATAGATACTTACGCCAGGTCTGGTCCGCTCGTCCCAGGTAACGCATGATTTGCCGGCTCACGTGCAAAGAAAAACCACGCGGACGGCGCGAGAGCTTCATCCCTGACTCTTCCGGAGTTCGATTCCCTTTTCGATGATTACAGCGGCGGCAGCATGCAACCAGATTATCCCAGGCCGACTCGCCTCCGCGGGAACGCGGCTGCACGTGATCGAGCGTCAATTCCGACGGCGGGTATTGCGAGCCGCAGTACTGACAGGTGGAGTGGTCTCGCAACAAAATGTTTTTCCGCGATAACGAGCGACGCTCGAACGGAATCTGTACGTATTCGGTCAAACGAATCACCGATGGCGCGTGAATGGTCAGTTTCGCAGAGTGCAACATGTGGCCGTTATGTTCCTCAACGCGCGCGACTCCTTTGAAGATCATCACCACGGCGCGCCGCTCAGTGCACACATTGATGGGCTCGTAAGATGCGTTCAGTACTAGAACTCGACCGGTCATCTTGAAAGCGATATTACGATAAAGCTGGTAAAAGGCGAAAGCCAAAAGCCCTGAGTAGCGTAGACTTCAGTCTGCGTTTGGCTTCTAAAAAAGATTGTTGAGTGAAAAGTCGCTCCTCTATTGAAGGTTAGTGCCCACCACTCAATATTGGTTTGGAAAGTGGGAACAGACTGAAGTCTGTTCTACGACGACATTCTAGGAAAAGCGGTCGGTGGCAGCCACGAGTGCACTGCGAATGCCCGGCTCCAGAGCGGAATGGCCGGCGTCAGGAATTATCTGCAGCTCAGCCTCAGGCCAGGCTCGGTGAAGGTCCCAGGCGCTGGTTATCGGGCAGACGACATCGTACCGGCCCTGCACGATCACAGCCGGGATGTGTCGAATCTTGCCCACATTTTCGATTAGGAAATTGTCCGTCTCAAAAAAGCAATTGTTCATGAAGTAATGACATTCGATCCGCGCCAGAGCCAGAGCGAAATGAGCTTCCCCCGAGTCATCAATCAGTTGCTGATCCGGGAATAGCTTCGAGGTGCTCCCTTCCCAAACTGACCAGACTCGTGCCGCTTCGAGGCGCGCGGATTCGTCGGCGCTCGTGAGCCGGCGGTGATAAGCGGTCACCATGTCTCCGCGTTCGTCTTCGGGAATCTGGTTAACGTAGTGTTCCCACACATCCGGGAAGATGGCGCCGGCGCCTTCCTGATAAAACCATTTTATTTCGCTCGGCCGGCACAGGAAGATCCCTCGAAGGATCAGACTTTCGGTACGTTCAGGATGGGTCTCTGCGTAAGCTAGCGAGAGAGTGCTGCCCCATGACCCGCCGAAGACTAGCCAACGCTCGATGCCAAGTTGCTCACGCAGCGTTTCAATATCAGCCACCAGGTGCCACGTCGTGTTGTCATCGAGACAAGCGTGCGGCGTGCTTTGACCCGCGCCACGCTGATCGAAGAGCACGATGCGGTACTTTTCAGGATTGAAGAACCTCCGGTACTCAGGTATCAGGCCTCCGCCCGGTCCGCCGTGCAGGAATACCACGGGCTTTCCATTTGGGTTGCCGCATTGCTCGTAATAGATTTCATGAACCGGCGAGACTCGCAGCCGGCCTGTCGAGTAAGGCTCAATCGGGTCGTAAAGTTCAGGCATAGGCCAAGCATGATAGCCGTAACTGACTTCCAAACCAACTTGCGTAACCTACGAGTAGTGCTTGAAATCGTTATCCGCAGATTACGCAGATTTCACAGATGTAAGAGCAAAATGTGGGAGGCATGATTTAAGCATCAGTTCATTTAGGGATTGATTGAAATTTGTGGTATCGGAAGCGTAGCTGTCCCGTATACCTTTCAAATCTTCACAAACAAAAACATCTGTGAAATCTGCGTAATCTGTGGATAGGATTTCAAAACAACTTCGGCGCCCACCTGCCACGGTCTAAAAGCTTGGCAGACTTTTCGTTCGGGTGTATTCTTCCGCCATTCGAATACTCTCTCCCTTGATGCAACCAACATCTTCATTGGGCCGTTGGCCCGCCTTCAAAGGGAGGTAAACATGAAAAGAATTCTGCTTCCGGTTTTGCTCGTCTTCGGCTTTACCATCGCGATCAACGGCCAGGACGTTCGAAATATTGCGCAGGAGCGGAGTACCGCGCTGCGCTCCGACAAGTCCAGCCTGCTAAACGAGCATCAGGACTGGCCCACCAGACCGAGACTCTCAACGTTCTTCAATGACCAAAAGCAGTATTACACGCGTCTTGAAGCAAAGTTTGCCGTGACGAACGATTCTCCAAAGAAAGTAAAACAAGTCACCTGGGAATGTACCTTCATTCATCCGGACACTAACAAGGAAATTGCGAGGTATACGTTAGTAGTTAATAAGAAAATCAAGCCCTTCAGCGGCGCCATTCTTACGAAGAAAGTTGAGATTCCCCTAACCGCTTTCTATGATCCAAAGGTGGTCGCCGCGGATCAGGCGGGAGTGGTAAAGCCGGACGTCCCGGTGCAAGCTGTACAAGTCAACAAGCTCATCGAAATCAAGTATTCGGATGGCTCAGTGAAACGTCCGTAGTCGAGCTTGGTTCAGGGATGACGCGGTCTGGCCAGAGTCAGAACGAACACCTCGAGTGCACCCGCTTCGAGCAAAGCATCGGCACAAGCTGAAACTGTAGCGCCCGTGGTGTAGACATCATCGATTAGCAGAATTCTCTCCCCACCCACAACTTTCGGATTAGAAACTACGAAGGCTCGTTCGACACTTTGACGACGGGCTTGTGCATCCATTCCGGCGCGATGGCGAGCGGTGTGCGCGGCTCTCTTAAGCACGCCATCGGAGTAGGACAAACGCAAGCGGCCCGCTAGTTTTTCGCCGAGTAGTGCTGCCTGATTGAAGCCTCGTTCAGCTTCTCTATCCGGATGCAGCGGCACCGGCAGAATGAGTGTGGCTCGATCAAGTGGCGCGCGCTCACACTGCTCAACCATTTCAATAACAAGACGCTCCGGCACCTGAGGTCGCTGCTTCAAAACGATGATCGAGCTGCGCAGAGCTCCTTCATAAATACCGACCGCTCTTGCGGCTGTGAACGAGACATCATCACAACGATGACAACGAACCTGTTCCGGGTTGATTGCTTTGCTTGCGACCGGAACAGGAACGCCGCATTTCCAGCATAAAAGATCGCGCGATGAGATTAATCGTGTTTCAGCCCAGCAAAGCCGGCAAGCTACTCCATCATGACGCGATTCGACTGCACTGCCGCAAACATCACAGGCTTGCGGATAAACTAAAGCCAGCGCCGCATCGTAGAGCCTTCCGGTTGTATCGAGAATAGCGCTCAAGAATGCTCCAAAAAATTTAGCCTCCCGCTCGAAGTCGAGCTGGGAGGCCGCATTATGTCATTGCGAATGTACTGAGCGTTAATTAATCTTCGTCATCGTTCAATAATCCGCGTTCCTGGAGATCCTGACAGGTTATGCAGAGTCGGGCCCAGGGCAAGGCTTCGAGACGCTTTTCCGGAAGGGGAGATTCGCAGCGCACACACTTTCCGTAGCTGCCTGCTTCCATACGCTCGAGAGACTCGTCGATCAAGTTCAGTAGCTGACGGTCGTTATCGGACATCGACACCAAAAGTTCCTTGGTGTACGCATTCGCAGCCATGTCGGCGGGATCCTGAGTCGCTTCCGAATCTCGCTCGCGGCTGTAGGCTTCGGCTTCCTGGACTTGTCCAACCAGGCCTTCACGCCGGTCAAGTAACTTGTCGCGAAAAATCTTTACTCTTCTCTTTTCCATTCTTCGTTAATTCCTCCACCCCACCCATTAATATGTATGAGAACGTTATTCGTAGAACAGACTTCAGTCTGTTCCCAACTCGAACCACCTGCAATCTTTTCAAATCAGGTTTCAACTTTCGAAGCCCGATTATCGATTCACTCACCCTCCACGATGACGAATGGTGAGCACCTTGAACACAGACTGAAGTCTGTGCTACCTCGGCTCACTTTTGATAAGGCAAGCCATGAATAATCGTGAACGCTCGGTACACCTGCTCCAAAACGAGCACTCGAGCCATCTCGTGCGTGAATGTCAACCGCGACAACGCCCAGCACTTGTTAGCCTTCGCTGCCAACTCCTTCGACACTCCCTGCGGCCCTCCGATAACAAAACTGAGCTCACGCACTCCTTCGTTACTCCAACGCTGCATCTGGCTGGCAAGCTCCTTTGAACTCCAATTCACGCCGGCCGGATCAAGCAACACTACCAGGGTGCCTTCATGCAGCGCGTCTGAGATGCGCTTTGAATCTTTCTCGATGCCTTCGCTGGCGCTCCCACCTTTGCTCTCTCGCACCTCGATCACTTCACTGCGAACAAAATGCGAGAGACGCTTTAGATAATCTTCACAAAGCGCCTTTAGACGCGCGTCCTTCGTCTTACCCGTCCAAATAAAGCGCAACCGCATCGTGGTAGCATAGACTTCAGTCTGTGTTTCTATTTCAAGTAGTCGCTGGCGTCTTGAACCTTACAACGATGACTTCCTTCAACTTCAAAGATTCAACTGGGCTCATACACAGGCTGTAGTCTGTGCTACTTTCTGGCCTTCGCAAGCCTCTCGTAGAGATTCTTACGACTAATACCCAAAATCCTCGCAGCCTCGGTCTTGTTGCCGTTCGCAGCCGCAAGAATCTCTGCCACGTATTCAGCTTCAATTTCCGCCAGCGTTCCCGGCCGTGCCCGGCGCAGCTGCAGTCTCACTGCGGCGCGAATTGGCTCGGGCAAGTCTGCTTCTTCAATGCGCTTTCCCGAGGCCACGATCACGGCGCGCTCGATCGTATTCGCGAGCTCGCGCACGTTTCCGGGGAATTGGTATTCCCGCAATAACGCGAGCGCCGGCGGGCCAATACCCGCCACGGCGCGACCGTGCTTGACCGCGTAGGTCTTTACAAAGCCCTTAACCAACTCTGACAAGTCTTTGTCACGCTGGCTCAGCGGCGGAACTCGAATGTGGACCACATTCAAGCGATAAAAAAGATCCTCACGAAAATCACGGCGGCCGATCGCATCTGCCAGGTCGACATTCGTGAGCGCTATCACCCGCGCGTCAACTTTGATGGTGCGCCTCCCGCCCAGTCTTTCGAACTCGCGAGTTTCGATCACGCGCAACAGCTTCGCCTGCGCATCAGTTGGCAAGTACGCAATTTCATCCAGCACCAAAGTACCGCGATGCGCAGCTTCAAGCCGTCCCGGTTTAGCGTCACTGGCGCCAGTAAACGCACCGCGCTCGTAACCAAACAACTCAGCCTCGAGCAGATGACTCGGTAACGTAGCGCAGTCAATCTTTATCAGCGCCTGGGAAGCTCGACTTGATCGCTCGTGAATCAGAGCTGCGATCGCATCTTTCCCCGTTCCTGACTCGCCGGTGATCAGCACATTGGCGTCAGTAGCAGCCACACGTTCCGCGAGACCAACGGCCTCGCGCATCGCATCTGACTGCGCGACAATTTGGATCACGATTCGCTTCTCAAAGAACCAGCCGGTTGCTCAATCAGCTCAGCCGGCAACTTAACTCGCTTACCCTCGCGCCACAGCCGCTCGAGGTCATAGAACTTGCGCGCCTTGTCTTCAAAAACATGCACCACGAAATCGCCGTAATCCACCAGGATCCACTCGGCAGTGCGGTAGCCCTCAACGCGCGCCGCCGGCGAACCCGCTTTCTTCAGCTTGTCAATTACCTCATCGGCGATGGCCTGGACCTGTCTTTGATTGGCGCCGCTGGTGATCAGGAAATGATCTGTGAAGGTTGCGATCTCACGAAGATCGAGCAAGACAATATCGAGCGCTTTCTTGTCGCTGGCCGCGTGCAGCGCCAGCAGCATTCGCTCTTCCAGATTGTCCGCTGCGACTTCATTGGTTCTTTCCTTTACGGTCGTGCGCGCCGCGGCCTCGATCGGCTGCAGCGATTTCTCTTTAATGGTTGAATTCTCTTTCATTCCAATCTCTATAAAGCTCGTACTTCCCAATGTAATCAGCCACCGGCGCCGGCACCATATCGGCAAGCTGAGTACCCTCAGCTCGTACGGCTCGTCGAATATCGGTTGCTGCAACGTCTGTCATGACGGCGTCCGTTATGAATATCTTTTCCCCTTGTTCCTGCTCGATCATTGCCGTCGCCCGCGGCGCTCCAAGTCCTCTAATGTCAACGATGCGAGCTGCCACTTCGGCGCCGACATGATCAATTCCAAGTTGATAACCCGGCCTGCTCACCACAATGTGGTTCGTCAATTTCAACAGCCGATCGCTATCGCGCCAGCTCGTGATTTCCAACCACGAATCAGCGCCCATTACAAAATAGATAGCGGCGGCGCCGCCCCACACTGACTTGAAATGAGCCAGCGTATCCACCGTGTAACACCGGCCCGGAGCCTCCAGTTCGAAAGTCGAAATTCGAAACCGGGGCTCGTCTTGTGTAGCCAAAGCCAGCATCCCATAGCGATGAAGACCCGAGGTTACAGCTCTGGTCAGTTTATGCGGCGCTTGTTGCGCCAGAACGAACCAAAGCTCATCGATTTCAAAGAGCCGCGAAACCTTTCGTGCTACCTCGAGATGGCCCAAATGAATCGGGTCAAAAGTGCCACCATACAGAGCAATCCGCTTTCTGCGGTCCATTGGTGTCCTCTTGTGACCTGCCGGCGTGGCACGCGTCTCGCTCGTGGGTTTCTGCAATTACGAGCCCAGCTCAACCAATTCATGCAACCGGTTTCCCGCTAAAGCCGGATCATCCAATCGCCGCGCCACGACATTGATTAACTCTCGCACACCTTCGCCTGTCACTGCGGAGATTGAGACGAACAGTCTGCCGTCGCCTTCGGCACGAGCTTGCAAAGACTCAAGCCTCTCAGGCTCGTCCAGGGCATCGATTTTGGTCGCTACGACGATCTGTTCCCGCTCAGCAAGCTCGGGATTGTAAGCCCCAAGCTCGTGGTTCACGGCCTCGTAATCAGCGACAGCGTCACGGCCTGAGAACGACGAGACATCAACCAGGTGCAGCAGCAGTCTGGTCCGCTCAATGTGTCGCAGAAACCGATCTCCAAGGCCGATGCCTTGATGAGCGCCTTCAATCAATCCGGGAATGTCGGCTACCACAAAAGTGCGAAAGTCACCCAGATCAACTACACCGAGATTCGGCTCGAGCGTGGTGAACGGGTAATCGGCAATCTTCGGACGCGCCGCTGAGATTTTTGAAATCAGCGTTGACTTGCCGGCATTTGGGTAGCCAACCAATCCCACGTCAGCGAGCAGCTTCAGTTCAAGCTGTAGCTCGTAGCGGTCACCCTCGCTACCTTCCTGGTGATAACGGGGAGCCCGATTCGTCGAAGTGGCGAACTGAGCATTGCCAAACCCTCCGCGGCCGCCTTTCGCGACCAGAAGGCGAGCTCCGTCTTCAGTAAGGTCTTTGATCAGGTCTCCAGTCAAAGTGTCAAAGATCTGCGTGCCCACCGGCACTCGGACTATCGCATCGGCCCCTTCACGTCCCGAGCGCTTCGAACCTTCACCATGCATTCCACGCCCGGCAATATGCTCGGGGTTGTAGCGCAAGTGAAGCAGCGTATTCAGAGAGCTATCAGCTACGATCCAAACATCGCCGCCGCGACCGCCATCACCGCCTGACGGGCCACCGCGAGGGACGAACTTCTCTCTGCGAAAAGCGGTAACGCCGTTTCCTCCATGTCCCCCCTGGACGCGAATTTTGGTGCGGTCGATAAACATGAAATCGAAAGCGACGCCAGCTCCAAAATGAGCAGGCGTCGCGCAGGTACGAGCTCCGTAATCACGAGTTAGGCAGCGGCCGCCGCCGCCGGCTGAGCTGCAGCGGTTGCCGGGTACACACTCACGTATTTACCCGCGCGGCCTTTATCCTCAAACTTGACGACGCCATCAATCAAAGCGAACAAGGTGTCATCCTTGCCTCGGCCAACGTTCTTGCCAGGCTTCCATTTGGTGCCGCGCTGGCGAGCGATGATGTTGCCGCCTCGCACCAGCTCTCCACCGAATTTTTTCAGGCCCAGTCTCTGTGACTGTGAGTCACGTCCATTGCGTGACGAGCCCACTCCCTTTTTGTGTGCCATATCCTAATTCCGCCTCTGAATCTGATCTCAAATCTGAAACTAGCCAATCGAGTCAATCTTCAGCGTCGTGTAGTCCTGACGGTGACCCTGTTTCCGTTTGTAGTGTTTCCGGCGCTTCTTCTTAAAGACGATGATCTTTGGCGCGCGGCCATGATCCACCACGGTCGCCATGACTTTCGCGCCTTCAACGCCGGGCGCACCGACTCGAGTCTCGTCGCCTGAGGCTACGAGCACGTCCAGTTCCACCGAGCTGCCGGCTTCCGCCTTAACCGATGGGACACGAATCGTCGTACCTTCTTCGACAACAAACTGTTTACCGCCGGTTCTGATAACTGCGTGTGACATATCCTTTAACCTCTCAGACGAGTTAACTCGCCATAGAAAAGTCGAACATTATAGGGCTCCCGAACCCAATCGGCAACCGCAGAAGCCTAAGATCACGATGTCGAAACGGAACTGACGCTTCGATGACCATTTCGCAACAAAAACTCATCCATAAAACCAGTGGAAATGGCGCCAGAGCGGAATGCCGGATCGTCCATTATTTTCAAATGAAGGGGAATCGTCGTCTTAATTCCCTCGACAACCATCACCTCGAGCGCTCGCTTCATCCGCGCAATGGCGAGGTCGCGCGTGCGCGCGTGCGTGATCACCTTTGCGATCATCGAATCGTAAAAAGGCGGCACCTGGTAGCCTGCGTAAATGTACGTGTCCACGCGCACGCCCGGCCCACCCGGAAGATTGAAAGCAGTGACCCGCCCAGGTGAAGGCGCAAAAGTGTCGGGATTCTCAGCATTGATGCGACACTCGATCGCGTGTCCGGTAATCACCAGGTCATCCTGCGTGTAACCAAGCGGCTCGCCTTCGGCGATTCGTATTTGATTACGCACGATGTCCGCAAGCGTCACCATCTCCGTAACCGGATGCTCAACCTGGATTCGCGTATTCATTTCCATGAAGTAGTAGCGACTGTCCTGGTCGAGCAGAAACTCAAAGGTCCCGGCGCTTGAATATCCGATTTGTTTACAGGCAGTGACTGCGGCTTCGCCCATCTCAGCGCGCAGTTCCGGGGAAAGCACGGTTGAAGGAGCTTCCTCGAGTAGCTTTTGATGACGCCGCTGGATCGAGCACTCTCGTTCGCCGAGATGGATGCAGTCACCGTATTCATCTGCCAGCACTTGAATCTCAATGTGACGCGGCTTCTCGATGAAGCGCTCGATGAACACGCTACCGTCCTTGAATGCTGCGGCTGCTTCGGTCGACGCGCTTTCGAGGGCGTCTCCGAGGTCGCCTTCGGCTCGAACGACGCGCATGCCGCGACCGCCGCCGCCGGCTGCTGCCTTGACGATGATCGGAAAACCAATCTCGCGAGCAATCTTGATCGCTTCTTCTTCGGAGGTGATCGGTTCAGAGCTTCCCGGCGTAATCGGCAAGCCGGCGGCCTTCATTGCGCGACGCGCTTCAACCTTGTCGCCCATCAAGTGGATAACATCCGGACGCGGCCCGATGAACTTGATGTTGCAAGCTTCGCAGATTTCCGCGAAGTATGATGACTCAGCGAGGAATCCGTAACCGGGGTGAATGGCGTCTACGTTGAAGATTTCGGCGGCGCTTATGATCGCGGGAATGTTCAGATAGCTTTGAGCCGAAGGCGCCGGACCAATGCAGGCAGCTTCGTCAGCATAGCGCACATGCAGGGAGTCGCGGTCCACGTCGCTGTGAACAGCGACGGTGCGAATTCCCATTTCCTTGCACGTCCAGATGATGCGGCAGGCAATCTCGCCACGGTTGGCGATTAATATCTTCCGAAACTTGCGATTGCCTGTGGCCATGAATCAATTCCGTCTAAAAATCTAACGTCCAATGTCTGTCGTCTAAAAGCTGACGCCGGACACTGGACGAAAGATGAGTTGCCTTACTTTCTGATTCCGAACAGGGGTTGGCCGTATTCAACAGGCTGCCCGTTCTCAACGTAAATCTTAACTACCTCACCTGAGGTTTCAGCCTGAATCTCGTTCATGAGCTTCATCGCTTCAATAATGCAAACGATGGTGGCCGGCTCGACCTGGCTTCCGGTTTTGACAAATGGTTCAGCGTTCGGAGACCGGGAGCGATAGAACGTGCCGACAATCGGTGACTCAATCATGTGAAGATCCTGATCTTCAGACGCCGGCGATCCCGCCAGCGCGGCCGGATGGACGGGAGGAGGGACCTTTGTCACCGGCAACGAGGCCTCAACTTTCGCCGCGGGTGCTTGAGGAGCAGCGGCTCGAGAGGCAGGCGCTTCCGAGGCTTCATAGTCCGCCCCACGTCGCAAGCGTACCCGGAATCCTTCCCGTTCAAGCTCAAATTCAGAAAGGCCGTTCTCGCGCAGCAGCGCAATCAACTCGCGCAGCTCGTCCATGTTCACCGAGGCTTCAGGTTTCCGGGAACGGCTTGGTTCGGCCTGTCGTTTTGGTTCTTTCATTGACATGTGCAAGGCCGCGTCTTAAAGCGATTAGCCCCAAAAGAACGTAGCGTGCGCCAAACGTCTATTGGGGCTGTGCCTTTCAAACCCCACGACGAGTCGCGAAGCTCGAAGGTAAAATTCTACTTCTCGGAATCCTGATCAGTTGAACTGGCTTCCGATTCAGCGGCGGTTGCTTCCGTGGCGCTCGCTTCAGTTTCAGCAACTTCAGCATCACTGGCGGCAGCTAAAGTTTCTTTCTTCTCTTTAGTCTCTTTCGTCTCTTTCGTCTCTTTCGTCTTGCTTGCTTTTGCTTCCTTGATCTTGCCCGGCTTCTTCTTGGGGGAAGTGTGTTTGGCGCGCTTCTCCGCTTGTCGTACAGCTTCGATTTCGCGTGGATTATCGACTAGCTCGATGATTGCGAGTTCGGCATTGTCTCCGGCGCGACGTCCCAGCTTGAGTATTCTCGTGTAGCCGCCCGGGCGATCCTTGTAGCGCTCACCCAATTCATCGAACAAGCGCTTGAGCGCAGCCACACCGGCCGTGCGCGGCATTGGCAACTGCCCGCGTTTTCCAGTCAGAGCGGATCGCTGCAGATTGCCTGCGTGGAAAAATGCTGCGGCCTGGCGTCGCAGGTGGAGCGCTCCCGCCGGTGAATCACTACCCACTTCCTGGGCGCGGCGAGACAGCGTGATAGCGCGCTCGACGAACGGCCTCAGCTCTTTCGCCTTCGGCAACGTCGTAACGATGCGCTCATCGCGCGCGTTTATCAGCGAAGTCGCAAGGTTACGCAGCAGCGAAATCCGATGTTCAGTGGTTCGACCAAGTTTCCTGTGTGCTCTTAGATGTCGCATAACGCTATTGTTCAACCTCTTCGTCGAAGTCACTCAGATCGGCGCCATCACGTCCGCCTGATCCGGGAATCGGATTCCCCTGCTCGTCAAACTCCATTCCGAAATCCAGCCCCATGCCGTTGAGAATGTCTTTGATCTCATTCAACGACTTTTTGCCGAAGTTCTTCGTGGCCAGCATCTCGCGCTCGGTGCGCTGCACGAGGTCACGAATGGTGCGAATGTCAGCGTTCTTCAAGCAGTTGTACGAGCGGACCGACAATTCCAGCTCGTCAACTGAGCGATCGAGCTGGTCGTTGCGTGGCAACGGCGGGCGCTCGATCTTCGCATAAGCGAAATCATCCGTGTCCTCTTCAAAATTGATGAAGATCGACATGTGATCTTTGATCAGCTTGGCGGCGAGACCGATCGAGTCTTCGGGCTTTACGGAACCATCCGTCCAAACTTCGATCGTGAGCTTGTCGAACTCGGTGTTCTGTCCAAGACGGGCAGCTTCGACAGTGTAGTTAACCTTCTTCACCGGAGTATGCACCGAATCGATCGGGATATATCCCAGCGAAAGATCGTCATCGAAGTTGCGGTCGGCGGAAACGTAGCCGCGTCCGCGCTTCAAACGCATTTCGACGCGAAGCGAACCACCCTCGCTGACGGTCGCGATGTGCACGCTCGGATCAAGCACTTCGACGTCGGCATCAGTTTCGATGTCGGCCGCCGTGACTTCACCAGCGCTCTCTTTCGTAATCCGCAGCGTCTTGGGCTCGCCGGTGTGCACCTTGAAAGGCACCTGCTTCAGATTAAGAATGACGTCGGTCGCATCTTCGACCACGCCCTTAATTGAAGAGAATTCGTGCTCGACGCCCTCAATCTTCACCGCGGTAATTGCCGCGCCTTCAATTGAAGAGAGCAAAGCGCGACGCAGCGAGTTACCGATCGTAGTGCCGAAGCCGCGCTCGAAAGGCTGCGCCGAGAAGCGTCCATAACGACCCGTCAGCGTCTCAGCATCAGCAGCCAAGCGCCGCGGCATCTGAAATCCTGTCCAGAGATTGTTCTGATCCATTGCCATAGCTATAAACTTTTCGCCTGTAGTTGGAAGTTAACCTTCAGCGCAACCGGGCCTTGCGGCCGATCGCACAAATAATTACTTGCTGTAAAGCTCAACGATGAGCTGCTCGTTAATGGAGCGATCAATATCATCGCGCGTTGGCAGCGAGTTCACACGCGCGCCCATGTCAGTGCCTTCCTGCGCAATCCAGGATGGACGGCCACGGCCCGCTGCAGTTTGCCACGCACCCTCGACATGAGGGTTCTTGCGCGAGGCATCCTTGACGGTAATGACATCGCCGATCTTGATCTGATAAGACGGAATATCAACTTTCTTACCATTGACCGTAATGTGTCCGTGATTCACCAACTGGCGTGCCTGCCGGCGCGAGGTCGAGAAGCCGGCACGATAGACGGTATTGTCCAATCTACGCTCCAGGAGGAACAACAGGTTTTCGCCCGTTATGCCCTTCTGGCGGGCAGCACGTTCGAAGTAGTTGCGAAATTGTCCTTCAAGAATGAAGTAGATACGCTTGACCTTCTGCTTTTCGCGCAACTGCTGGCCGTAACCGACTACAGCTTTGCCTCGACGCAGGGAGTTGCCATGCTGTCCCGGGGGTTGAGTACCGCGCTTTTCGATTGGACAAGACGGCTTGTAACAGCGATCACCTTTAAGAAAAAGCTTTGCACCTTCGCGGCGGCACAGTCGGCACACCGCATCTCTATACCTAGCCAATTATTTCTGCCTCCAGTCTGATTTTCTAGACGGAAAAGTTTACAAGGGAACCGATTGCGGAAGGCTGATTTCAGATTGCAGATTCTAGAATCCGCATTCCGCAATCATCAATCCGAGACGGTTGCGCCTCTTCATCCTTTAGGTCAACACTTATTTATCAACTTAACTTCAAAACGATCTCAGATCCCAGATCCCAGATCCCAGATCCCAAATCACAAATCTCAGATCGTCTTGCTCGGATTCTGCAATCCGCATTCAGCAATCCGCAATCCTTACACTCTTCGTCGCTTTGGCGGCCGGCAACCGTTGTGCGGAATCGGCGTCGTGTCTCGAATCGTGCTGATCCGGATGCCTGCATTCGCAATCGCTCGAATTGCCGACTCGCGGCCACCACCTGGTCCCTTCACCCGAACCTCGCACTGCTGCATGCCGGCTTCATGAGCCTTCTTAGCTGCTTCATACGCCGCTTGTTGCGCGGCGAACGGAGTTCCTTTTCGCGATCCGCGAAAGCCGCGCGCGCCCGCTGACGATTGCGAGATCAGATTACCTTCCAAATCGGTAATCGAGATCATCGTGTTATTGAACGAAGCCGCGACATGCACGATACCAACGGGAACGTTCTTTTTTTCCTTCTTACGAAAGACCTTCTTTTTTCCGCCTGCTGCTTTAGCCATACGTTAGCCCATAAACGATAGACGACGGTCCAAAGCCGAGCGCCTATCGCTTCACTCCTATTTCTTACCGGGTGCTTTCTTTTTAGCGATGGTGGCGCGGCGAGGACCTTTCCTCGTGCGAGCATTCGTGTGCGTTCGCTGACCACGAACCGGGAGCGAACGACGATGCCTGAGACCGCGATAACAACCAATGTCCATCAAGCGCTTGATGTCCATCTGGATGCGCTTGCGCAAGTCACCCTCAATCTCACCCTGAGCTTCGAGGACGCCACGAATGCGGCTCAACTCGTCTTCATTCAAATCGCGAACACGCGTATCGGCGTTCACTCCGGCTTCCTTGAGAATCGTGGAAGAGCGCGAACGACCAATACCGTAAATGTAAGTTAATCCGATTTCCGCCCGTTTGTTCGGTGGAAGATCGACGCCAGCGACACGTGCCATTTAATTAAGTTCTCCGACTGTACTCGCGCAGGTGCTTATCCCTGCCGCTGCTTATGTTTTGGGTTAATGCAGATCACGCGGACGACGCCCTTGCGGTGAATGACCTTGCACTTATCACACATTTTTTTGACCGACGCACGGACCTTCATTACGAGTTCCTCAAACCTATTTATACCGATAAGTTATTCTGCCGCGATTGAGGTCGTAGGGTGACAACTCAACCAGGACCTTATCACCGGGGAGAATACGTATGAAATGCTTGCGCATCTTTCCCGATATATGCGCGAGCACCTGATGCTGCGAGGCTTCCAACTCAACCCGAAACATTGCATTAGGCAAAGTCTCCAGGACTTTTGCCATTACCTCTATGGCTTCTTCCTTCGCCATACGATCTCAGGAGGAAAGTTGCCCGCACCGACAAACTGCGAATAATAGCATGCGAACCACCCTTTGCCAAGCCGAGCTCAAGTCCCGCAGGTTGCCAGCCTGAAGGCAGTCCCCGATCCGATAATATCGCCAAAACACAGCGATCGACCGGCTGGCAGCCTGTCGTACGACGGTTAGCGACGGTTAGCGGTTAGCCAACTAACGCAGCTTCAGCGTGGCGCGGCACCGCGGGCGACACGAGTGTCAGCACCTCCGGCCCTTCTTCCGTTATCGCGATAGTGTGTTCCACATGGGCGCTCGGCTTCCCATCGAGGGTCACAACGGTCCACCCGTCCGCTAAGACCCGGGTTTCATGCGTCCCAAGGTTGATCATCGGCTCAATCGCAAAAACGTAGCCATTTCTGATGCGAGGCCCCTTCCCTGGCTTTCCGTAATTGGGAATCTGGGGATCTTCATGCATCTTCCGGCCAATTCCGTGACCGACGTACTCGCGCACAACCGTATAACCGTGGCTTTCAGCATGCTCTTGAACTGCCCAACCAATGTCACCCAGGTGAAGACCCGCGAGGCATTTCTCGATAGCGCGCTGCAAACATTCTTCCGTGATTCGAATCAGCTTTGTCAGTTGCGGATCAGCTGTTCCCACCGGCACCGTAGCAGCCGTGTCACCAACAAAGCCGCCCAGAGTTACACCCACATCGATTGAAAAAATGTCCCCCTCTTTCAACTGGTAGCTCGAAGGGAAACCGTGAACCACTTGTTCGTTGACCGAAGCGCAGATGGAATAGGGAAATCCGTGGTAGCCCTTGAAAGTGGGGATCGCGCCGCCATCACGAATCATTCGCTCAGCTGCCTGGTCGACTTCCAGAGTAGTGATGCCGGGCTCAGCCAGGGCGCGCAATTCCTGCAGCACCTGGCCCACGAGCTGCCCTGAAGCCCGCATCTTCTCAATCTCTTTTTTTGACTTGGCGATAATCATTAATCATTGAACAGCTTTAACTCTCGCGAATTATCTTCTCGATATCCTGGTAGATACTCTCCCGGTCTCTGACGCCGTCAACCGAATGCAGGCGCCTTGAGCCACCGTAATATTCCAGTACCGGCTGCGTCTGCTTCTCATAAGTCTCAAGCCGAACTCGGACCTTGTCAATGCTGTCGTCGGCTCTCAAAACGAGGCGAACCCCTGCGTCCCGATCACAAGTCTCGTCCGATTTGGGTGGCTTGAAATACATGTTGTATATCTCGCCGCAGACCGGGCAGTGCCGACGTCCGGTGGTGCGCTTTTCGAGCACATCAAAAGGCACATCGATGGCAATGGCAATGAGCTTGCTCTGTTGTTCGGTCGTCAGCTTTTCCAGCATCTGCGCCTGCGCGAGCGTGCGCGGGAAGCCATCCAGCACATACCCGTTTTTACAATCATCCTGCGCGGTTCGTTCTTCGACAACTCGAATTACTAAATCATCGGGCGCCAATTTTCCGGCAGCCTGTAGCGCTCGTATTTCTTCAGCCAGCGGATCGCCGGCATCGGCGCGAGCGCGCAGGATGTCGCCAGTTGAGATTTGGGGCAGGTTCAGTCGCTTTTGAAGCAAACGCGCCTGCGTACCTTTGCCAGCACCAGGCGCACCTATCAGGACGATCGTTTTCGACATATGGACTTTAGATCGTAGTTTCGCTGCCAGTGGCGATTGATCTAAAACCGCAAATCAAAGGCCCGGTTAAGCTCTCCTTCCGCGCAGACGCCCACCTGCTCCCAGGAATCCTTCGTAATTTCGCATCACCAGCTGAGCTTCGATCTGTTGCACGGTGTCCATCGCGACGCCCACGAGAATCAGCAGCGAAGTGCCGCCAAAGTAGAACTGGTAACCCATGCCGGTGGGAATCCACGACAGACCAGGCGTTGTGCTCACAAACGCGTCCAGCCACGATCCGACGAAAGGCAGACGAGCAACCTTGAATCCGCTCAGCATGAACTGCGGGATGAACGCGACGACCGCGAGGTAAAGCGCACCGACCACAGTCAAGCGGGTTAGGATTGTGTTGAGATATTCGGCAGTGGCGCGGCCCGGTCGAATACCCGGCATGAAGCCGCCATGTTTGCGCAGATTGTCGGCAACTTCTTCCACGTTGAAAACGATCGACACGTAAAAGAACGTGAAGAAGATAATCAACGTCAGGAAAATCAGCTCGTAATAAGGATCGCTGGCGTGAAATGTTTGAAAGAACGTGTAAATCTTGGCCCACGCAGTATCCAGATGATTTGGGTCAGGCGGAAAAGCAGCAAACAGACTCTGCGGCATCGACAACACTGACGAGGCGAAGATGACCGGAATCACGCCGCCCATATTTATTTTCAAGGGCATCGTTGTCTGCTGACCGCCAACAAGCTGGCGTCCAACATGTCGCTTTGCATAGCTGACCGGAATTTTTCTTCGGGCTGCTTCAACGAAGACGATGAAAGCAATTACGGCTATCAATGCGATCACGAGTCCAACCACTCCGACGGCTTCGAGCGTGTCACCGCCTTGCAAGCGCTCGATTATCTGTTGCACGCCTCGCGGCAGGCCGATGACGATGCCGGAAAAGATCAGCAGCGAAATACCGTTGCCAATGCCGCGCTCCGTGATCTGCTCGCCGAGCCACATCACGAAGATCGTGCCCGTGGTCAGCGTCAGAATGATCGTCAGCAGAAAGCCCCACGTGTTGGCACCGACGCCATTGATCTGGAGCCAGTGAGCCACGAACCAGGTTTGAATACCGGCGAGGCCGACGGTCAGATAGCGGGTCCACTGATTGATCTTCTGCCGACCCATCTCGCCTTCTTCCTGCAGCTTCTTCAACTGCGGCGAGACCACGGTCATGAGCTGGAGGATGATGGAAGCGGTGATGTACGGCGTAACACCGAGAGCAAAAACTGAAATGGTGCGAAAGTTTCCACCCGAGAAAAGATCAAGAACGCCAAGCAGCGTTCCCGCTACGTCGCGCCACACCGCGTCGAGCCGCTCTCTGTTAATGCCGGGCGCGCCAATGTGTGCTCCGAGGCGATAAACGGCCAGCAATCCCAATGTGAAAAAGATCCGCTTGCGCAGATCCGGCACACTGAACATGTTGCGAACGGCGGCAAAAAACTTGTCCATAATTTTGTGGCACAGACTTCAGTCTGTGTTCTGCTTAATCTTTTGGTCTGTAGCCCGGCCTCGTCAACACAAGCGCAGACTCAAGTCTACGCTACTACTCAATCTCGGTCACAGCGCCCCCGGCCTTTTCAATCTTCTCCCGCGCACTCTTGGTAAAGCGATGCGCCGATACGCGCAATGGCTTACCCAACTCACCCGTCCCCAACACGACGACGTCAAATTTAGCTTTCTTGATGATGCCGCGGCTGTGCAGCACTTCCGGCGTGACTTCCTCGTTAGCCTGGAAATGCTGATCGAGCGCTCTCAAGCTGACTTCGAGCCAGCGCTTCTTGAAGATATTTGTAAATCCTCGCTTGGGCAAGCGGCGATGCAATGGCATCTGGCCGCCTTCAAACCCAATCTTGGCTGAATAGCCGGAGCGTGACTTCTGACCCTTCTCACCGCGACCGGCGGTTTTGCCCAAGCCTGAGCCTGGACCACGTCCGACGCGCTTCTTCTTATGAGTCGATCCCTTTGTTGGGCGCAGGCTGTTTAGTGTTATTGCCATTTAACTGATCATTTCCAATTTATCATTTGTCATTTGTCATTTGTCATTTCGAAGTCGAGCACTCGCGCGATTCACGATGACAAAGGATAAATGTCAAATGACAAATGATAAATGCCTCCCTTATCTTCTACTCAATGATGCGCAACAAATGCGGCACTTTCGCTGCGAGTTCTGTAGCCAGCTGTGGTTTGGTCTTTGGAAAGACAATGATCTGGCCGACCCTTTCAAATCCAAGCTCGCGGACGATTTCCTGTTGCCGCTTAGAAGAATCCTCAGCGCTGTGATAGTACTCGATGCGAACTGTCCTTCCCGCTCCCGGCCGTGTGGCATTTTCTTCGACCATAAGATCTCCCGGTGAGATTTGTGAAGAATCTCGGAACTCGGCAAACCTATTCAATTATCCGCAGCAGGTGCGGCACTTTTGCAACGACTCCGCGCATTGACGGTGTATCCGGCCGCTGAACAATCTGGTTCAGCTTGGTCAGCCCAATACTACGAACGATCGTCTTATGCGTTTTTGGAGTCGCGATGAAACTCCGGTAGTACTGAATGCGAATGGTCTTGCCTTCAGCCTGCTCTGCTTTATTCGCTTCCTTCTTAGCCATAACACCTCGTGGTTAAATTCCGAGACGCCGATAAACTTGAAACCTGAAACCTGAAACCTGAAACTTCCTATAACTCGTCGACCTGCTTGCCGCGCAGCCTCGCCAGCTCCATCGGATCCTTCATGCGGAGCAAAGCATCAAAGGTGGCCCGCACCACGTTGTGCGGATTCGTCGAGCCAAGCACTTTCGTGCGCACGTCGTGAACTCCCACTGCCTGCATAACAGCGCGGACGGCGCCGCCGGCAATAACGCCAGTACCTTCGGAGGCGGGTTTGACCAGCACGCGGCCGGCGCCGAATTTGCCGATCAACTGGTGCGGCAAAGTGTTCTGCATCAACGGCACGCGGATCAAACTCTTCTTGGCAGCTTCAACCGCTTTCTTGATAGCGATCGGAACCTCGCGAGCTTTACCGGTCCCGAAGCCTACGTGTCCGTGTTCGTCGCCCACCACCACGAGCGCTGCGAACGACAGATTCTTGCCGCCCTTAACCACCTTGGTGACGCGGTTGATCGAAATGACCTGATCCTTCAGATCGAGTCCCTGTGCAGGTATGCGATGTTTGGGTTGTCTCATTTGTTACTCTTGATCCTCAGCCGCTTCACCAGCCGCCGCCTCGTCCGTTGATTCATCCTTGTTCAAGCCAGCTTCGCGAGCAGCGTCGGTCAACGCCTTGACGCGTCCGTGATAGAGATAGCCGCCGCGGTCGAACACGATGCTATTGATCCCTTTCGCGATCGCGCGTTGAGCAATTTCACGACCTACTCGTTTGGCAGCTTCGATATTTCCGCCGCTCGAGCCACGCAGGTCTTTTTCCGTCGTTGAGGCGGAAGCAATAGTGACGCCGTTCTGGTCGTCGATGACCTGCGCATAGATATGATTCAAACTGCGATAGATTGCGAGACGCGGATGCTCGGTGGTTCCGCTCACCTTTCGGCGAATCCGTTTGTGAACCGCTGTGCGAACTGCCGCTCGATTCGTCTTTGCCATTGTTATTTCCCTGTCTTGCCGGGCTTAAGCTTGATAGGCACGTTAGCGTAACGAACGCCCTTGCCCTTGTACGCGTCCGGCTTTCTCAGTTTGTGCATCTCAGCCGCAACCTGGCCGAGCTTCTGCTTATCGATACCCGATAGCGTCAAAGTTGTTTGGTACTGCTGGATGCTGCCTTTAGTCGTCATACGCTCGGCTTTCGCCTCAATTCCTTCAGGCAGTGGAAACTCGATCGGGTGCGAGTAGCCGAGCGAGAGGACAATCTTTTTGCCCTGCACGTCAGCCTTGTAGCCGACGCCGACGACATCCATCTGCTGTGTGAAGCCATCCGTGACGCCGATCACGGCGCTGTTAGCCAAAGCTCGCGCGAGACCGTGCATGGCGGCCAGATCATCAGAAGCTCGCTCAGCCTGCAACTGATCTCCGTCCAGCTTGAAGGTGATGCCTTGTGGGATCGGGGTTTTCTGGACACCCTTCGGCCCTTTTACCTCGAGCTCTCGTTCCTTGATGGTCACGGTCACGCCCTTGGGAACCGTGATTAATTTCTTTCCTATACGAGACATAGTTTTTATTAAGTATGAAGGCGGGATGAAGGATGAAAGTTCAACCTCACCACCCCTGATTCATCCTTCAGCCTTCATACTTCATCCTTTTAGTAAATCTGCGCCAGGAGCTCGCCGCCGATGTTTTCGCGACGGGCAGCCTTGCCGCTCATCAAGCCACGCGACGTCGAAACGATGTTGACGCCGTAGCCACCGAGCACCTTCGGAATGTCGTGCGAGCCGACGTAAACCCTGCGGCCCGGTCGCGAGACCCGCTCCAGGTGCGTAATCGAAGAAGTACCGCGCGCGTCATAGCGAAGGAAGATGCGCACGCTGCGCTTGACGCCTTCGCCTTTGACGACGAAGTTATTGATGTAGCCTTCTTCTTTCAAGATTCGGGCAATTTCCAGTTTCAGCTTCGAAGCCGGGATATCCACGCGCGAGTGTTTAGCCGCAATAGCATTGCGGATTCGCGTCAACATATCGGCAATAGGATCAGTCATGTATTACTCCATTTTCGCTAGCGCTTCTCGCTGCCAAAGCTTTGGAAGCTCGGGCAAGTCGAATGAGCGGCAACGTCGTCTTTACCAGCTCGCCTTAACGACGCCGGGGATCTGTCCCTGCAGCGCCAATTCACGAAAGCAGATACGGCAGAGATTAAATTTGCGCAGGTAACCGCGGGGCCTGCCGCAACGTTTGCAGCGCGTATAGCCGCGCGCCTTAAACTTCGGCTTACGCCCTGCCTTTGCAATCAATGATGTTTTTGCCATAAGAAATTCTTCAGTCTTAGCTTTGCGATCTTCTATAGCTTTGTGATCTACTCTTTGAGATCTGAGATCTGGTTTTGCGATCTTCGATCTGAGATCCTCGCTTCTGTTTCAAATCCAAACCTGTCAAACCACGATCTCAGATCTCATATCTCAAAAATCAGCAATCCGCATTCACCAATCCGGATTCAACATCCGCATTCGGCTTAGTTTTGCCGGAACGGCATGCCGAGGGCCTTCAAAAGCGCCCGGGCCAATTCGTCGTTTCTGGCCGTCGTCACGATCGAGATATTCATACCGCGAAGTTTCTCGACCTTGTTGAAATCAATCTCCGGAAAAATCAACTGCTCGCGAACTCCAATCGTGTAGTTGCCGCGACCGTCGAAAGCCTTCGGAGAAACGCCGCGAAAATCTCGGACGCGCGGCAGGGCCACTGACACCAGGCGATCCATGAACTCATACATGCGATCACCACGCAGCGTAACCATGACGCCAATCGACATTCCCTGGCGCAGCTTAAAAGAAGCAATCGACTTCTTCGCCTTGGTGACAACGGGCTTCTGTCCGGTGATCGACCTCAGCTCATCAGCCGCGGTGTCGAGAATCTTGGCATTGGCGATGGCCTCGCCCATGCCCATATTGATCACAATCTTCTCGAGACGCGGGATCGCCATCGGGTTCGCAATACCGAACTCCTTGGCTATCGCCGGCCCCACTTCCTTTTGATAACGCTGCTTTAACCTTGCTGCCATTTTTCCGTCTCACTTTGTTTACCACAGGCTGCCAGCCGGTGGTGTTTCCGGCACAGGCCGGCAGCCCGTGCTACATAAATCCTTACGCCTTATCGAGCGAATGACCGCTAGCGGCAGCGACCCGTGTTTTCGAGTCGCCCTGAATCTCGTACCGAACTCGCGTGGGCTTGCCACTCTGCGGATCGATCAACTGCACGTTCGAGATGTCGATCCAACTTTCCTTTTCGATAATGCCGCCGCCCCGGTTTCCGGAAGGGTTAGCTTTCTGATGTCGCTTGATCATGCCCGCGGCTTCAACCTTGACCTTGCCTCGCACCGGAGCGACTTCGAGCACGCGCCCGCGCTTGCCCTTGTCGCGACCGGCAATGATCGCTACCTGATCGTTTTTCTTAATCTTTGAACGTTTCGTTCCGTGCATGATTGTTAGATAACCTCCGGGGCCAGTGAAACAATCTTCATGAAGTTCTTATCACGGAGCTCGCGCGCGACCGGCCCAAACACGCGCGTGCCGATTGGAGTCCCGTCTTCCTTGATTAGCACCGCGGCATTCTGATCGAAACGAATGTAGGTACCATCTTTGCGGCGCACCTCTTTGCGAGTGCGCACAATCACGGCGTCCTGCACCGTTCCCTTCTTGATCGTGCCGTCCGGCGACGCTTCCTTAACCGTGACCTTGATCCGATCGCCCAGACTGGCAATTTTGCCGGTCGAGCCGCCAATTGGCATGATCATCTCAACGCGCCGTGCTCCTGAATTGTCAGCGACGTCCAAAGACGTCTGCATCTGAATCATGACTCAACTCCATTTCGGATTGCCGATTTCGGATTGCTGCTTGGCTTCAAATCCGCAATCCGCATTCAGCAATCAGCAATCAGCAATCACTTGGCTGCTTTCTGCAAGATCTCGACAACGCGCCAACGTTTTCGCGCGGACAGCGGCCGCGTCTCGACGATGCGCACTTTATCTCCCACCGTTGAACCGACTTCGTCGTGAGCCATGAATTGCGATGTGCGCCTCACGTAACGACGGTATTTGCGATGCAACACCAGCCGGTCAACGCGCACGACCACTGTCTTCTGCATCTTGTCGGAAGAGACGATGCCAATCTTTTGAACACGCCGGCTTCGCTTCGCAGCTGCCGGAGCGGCGGCTTCAGCGGTCGTCTGGTTCTCTTCTAATTGTTTTTCTTCTTCTGCCATTACCTTACCTTTAACGACAACTTATGAGCTGTCGACCTCTATTACAACTCCCTTTGCCGCACGATGGTTTGGATCCGCGCCAGCGACTTCTTTTCCTGACGAATCCTTTTGACCGCGTCCACTTCGCCGAGGGCAAGTTTGAAGTTCAAGCGAAACAGCGATTCCTTCAAGCGAGCAGTCTCTGCCTTTAGTTCATCCGCAGGCATGTCCAGGTATTTGTCTACTTCTTCTCGTCGCTTCATTTCTATATCCGGCCCCCCTCCTGGTCAGCGCGGCTGACGAACTTGGTTTTCAGCGGCAGCTTTTGAGCGGCGAGACGCATTGCCTCACGCGCTGTCGTCTCGTCCACGCCCTCAATCTCATAGAGAATTCGTCCGGGCTTGACGACTGCAACCCAGTATTCCGGGGCGCCTTTGCCTTTGCCCATACGGGTTTCGGCGGGCTTCTTGGTCACTGGCTTGTCCGGGAACATTCGAATCCAGATCTTGCCGCCGCGTTTGATGTGTCGCGTCATCGCGATACGAGCAGCTTCAATCTGTCGATCGGTAATCCAGGCAGGCTCAAGACACTTGAGCCCGAATTCACCGAAGCTGATCTCTCCGCCGCGATTCGCAATGCCGTTCATGCGTCCGCGCATCTGCTTCCGGTGCTTAACTTTTTTCGGCATCAACATAGCTATTTACCCAGGTTGAGATCTTCTGTGATCTCCAATTTGAGATCTGAGATCGCTTTTTAGTCTGGCCTTTGTTCTTTTTCCAATAACGAAATCAAAGACAATCTCAGATCTCAAATCTAAGATCTCAAGATCTTGTCCTATTCTTCGCCGCGGCTACGCGCTTCCCGTTCACGACGAGTCCGGGGGCGACGCTCACGCTCGCCGGTTCTCGTCTCATTGATTGGATCAGATCCGGTTCCACGGGCCATAGCAGCGCGCGCATCCATGATCTCTCCTCGATAAATCCAAACCTTCACGCCAATAATTCCAAAAGTCGTATGCGCTTCAGCGAGACCGTAGTCGATATCGGCGCGTAACGTGTGCAGCGGCAACTGCCCCTGCAAGTGCCACTCACTGCGGGCGATTTCAGCGCCATTCAACCGGCCGCTCACCTTGACCTTGATTCCCTGGGCTCCAAATCGCAGCGACTCTTCCACCGCTTTTCTCATGGCGCGCCGGAAGGCAATGCGCTTTTCAAGCTGGGCTGCAATCTTTTCCGCCTGCAGCTGAGCATTGAGCTCGGGCTTGTGAATCTCCTGAATTGAGACCAGAACTTCACGACCGGTCTTAATGGAAAGATCGCCTTTCAGCTTGTCGATCTCAGCACCTTTGCGGCCGATGATGATTCCCGGACGCGAGGTGTAGATGATGATCTTCAAGCGGTTCGCGGCCCGCTCGATGTCGACATGCGAGACGCCGGCGCCGGCGAAGCGGCCTTTAAGATCTTTCTTCAGCTTTAAGTCCTCGAGCAGGAACTCACCGAACTGCTTCTTCGCGTACCAGTGCGAATGCCAGTCCTTGTTGTAGCCGAGGCGGAAACCGTATGGATGAACTTTCTGACCCACAATTTTCTCCAGTCTGAGATCTCAAATCTGAGATCTGCTATCTGCTATCTGCAATTTCGAACTGAGATCGCTTTTCAAACCCATCTGAGATCTGAAATCTAAGATCTCTCCACCGATCGTTATTCCGATTCTTTCTCCGCGGCCTTGCTCTTCTTCGCCGAACCATCAGCCTTCGCATCCTCAGCCTTCGAGGCAGTTCGCTTAGCGCGAGGAGCAGCAACCGCACCGCCACGCTTGCGAGCCTTACTTTCAGCCAGCTTGGCCGGCTTCGCTGGTTCGTGCTTCTTGCCCCTGGCATCTTTCTTTTCGATCCGCTCGTCATTCGAAAGCAAGATCGTCACGTGACAAAAGTGGCGCTGCTCGCGATAAGCGCGACCTTGAGGAGCGGGACGAACGCGTCGTCGATTCTTGGTAGGTCCGCGATCGACATACGCGGCCTTCACCCACAGTTCATCGGGATCGATTGATACGTTTGCCTTCTCCGCAGCCTCGTTCGCGTTCGCGATCGCGGAGCGCACGCACTTCTCGATACCGAGTGCCGCGCGCTTGTTTGCGAAGCGCAAAACCGCCAACGCTTTGTTTACGTCCTTACCGCGAATCATATCGATGACGAGCCGCGCCTTCTGCGCCGATCCTCGAAGATATTTCGCACTAGCCGTTGCTTCCATTTCAATCCCTCGTTAACCGTTAACCGACAACCGGAAACAGCAAAACCGAATCTTTCGGTTCGCGGCTTACGGTTCACGGTTTCCGTTATTTAGCTACCTTCGTCGCCTTCTCAGCCTTGTTGGTTCCTGAATGGCCCTTGAAAGTTCGCGTTGGCGCAAACTCTCCCAGCTTATGGCCGACCATGTTTTCCGTGACGTAAATCGGAAGGTGTCGTTTGCCATTGTGAACGCCAAACGTTAAGCCAACCATGTCAGGCGAAATCGTCGAACGTCGCGACCATGTCTTGATCACCGGCGGACGCTGGCCACTGGCGCGCACGCGCTCAACCATCTTCTGGATGCTGCGATCGATAAACGGTCCCTTTTTAACTGAACGTGCCATATCTCTCCATTTCGGATTTCGGATTTCGGATTTCGGATTGAATCAGCAATCCGCAATCAGCATTCCGAATTACTTGGTGCGTCGATCTTTCAAAATCATGTGTTGCGTGCGCTTGTTGTGGCGAGTCTTGTAACCGCGAGTCGGCTGGCCCCAGGGCGTCACCGGATTGCGGCCGCCAGAAGTCTTACCCTCACCGCCGCCGTGCGGATGGTCCACCGGATTCATCGCCACGCCGCGAACTTTCGGCCGCAGACCTTTCCAGCGCGAACGGCCGGCCTTTCCAAACGAAACGTTTTCATGCTCGATGTTGCCAACCTGTCCAATCGTCGCGCGGCAAACGAGCGGAACCCGCCGAACTTCGCCCGAAGGCATACGAATCTGAGCGTAAACGCCTTCCTTCGCGACGAGCTGAGCAAAGGCGCCGGCTGACCGCGCCAACTGGCCGCCCTTTCCTGGCCGGAGCTCGATGTTGTGAATCTGAGTTCCGAGCGGAATATTGATCAGCGGCAACGTATTACCGGGCAGAATGTCGGCATCAGGCCCAGCCATGATCGTCTTACCGACTTCGAGACCGACGGGCGCCAGGATGTAGCACTTCTCGCCATCGAGATAAGTAATGAGCGCGATGTGCGCGGAACGGTTCGGGTCGTATTCAATTTGAGTAACTCGCCCCGGCACGCCTTCCTTATTCCGCTTGAAGTCGACGATGCGATAAAAGCGCTTGTGACCGCCGCCGCGTCGTCGCACGGTAATATGGCCATCATTATTTCGACCGGAGATCCGCTTCTTCGGTTCCAGCAGGGACTTCTCCGGTACTGCGCCTACGGTCAGCTCATCTCTTGTCAGGTACGTCTGGTAACGACGCGCCGGAGATGTTGGTGTCAGTTTCTTTATGCCCATATTTCGATTTCGGATTGCTGAATGCGGACGGCGGATTCTCCTTCATCCGTTCCGACTCTCGGCTTTTCCGATTCCTTTCAACTCGCGTTGGGATTTCCAATCTGCAATCCGCAGTCAGCAATCACCAATCGCTACACTGCTTCGCCGTAATCGACGGGAGTCTCACCCTGCTTCAAGGTCACGTAAGCTTTTTTCCACGATGGCTTGCGACCCTCATAGCGTCCGCGACGCGCAGTCTTGCCCATGAAGTTAATCGTGCGCACGTGGTCAACTTTCACCTGGAAAATCGATTCGACCGCCGATTTGATTTCCGGTTTGGTGGCGTGACGATCGACGCGAAAGGTCAGAAGCTGGCGTCGATCCTGAGTTTCCTCTTTTGCGATCAGCGCCTTTTCCGTGATCACGGGCGACTTCACGATGTCCCAGATAGTTCTCATTACTCAGTCGCCTCCGTTTTCGGTTTGCGAGTGCGTTTCGGCTTAGCGGGCTTAGCTTCACCCGCTTCCGCTTCCGCTTCCGCGGGAGCTGCAGCTTCCGCTGGCGCAGCAGCTTCCGCGGCCGTCTCAACAACCGGCTCTGCCGATGCCGCTTCAACTACAGGCTCACTCTGATCAACCTGGTCACCTTTGTCACCTTTGGGTCCAAGCAACTCTTCCAATTCAGCCGCAGCGTTGCGCGACATCACGAGCTTCTCGTGATACAGCAAGTCATAGACATTCAGACCAAAACTGTTCACGACCTTGGTTCGCTGAACATTGCGTGACGACAACATCAGGTTTTCGTTCTCGAGCGAGTCGACAATCAAAGTGCGTGCTGCATTCAAACCCAGGCTGCCGAGCGTGCCGATCAAGTCGCGGGTCCTGGGCTTATCCAGCTGCCAGCCTTCGACAACAATCACATTGCCCTCGCGAATACGCTCCGACAAAGCTGCGCGCAAAGCGCCCTTCCGCATCTTTCGCGGCATGTTGTAGGACCAGTCTCGAGGCTGAGGCCCATGCACGTTGCCGCCGCCTTTCCACAGTGGCGAACGCAGCGACGCAATGCGAGCGCGGCCGGTGCCCTTCTGCTTCCAAAGCTTTCGTCCGGCGCCGGACACATCACCTCTGGTCTTGGTAGCCGAAGTTCCCTGCCGGCCATTCGCCAGGTAGTTGCGAACCGCGGCATGTACGAGGGACTCATTGAACGGCACCCCGAACACTGCTTCCGACAATTCGAGATCCCCGACCTCTTCGTTTTTTAGATTGCGCACCTTAACAGTGGGCATAAGCGAAACTCCATTCAGACGATAGACAGCTGTATCCGTGAACTATCGTTATTTTTTCCGGTCGGCAGCCTTCTTAACGATCACGACGCTGCCATTGGCTCCCGGCACTGCGCCGCGAACCATCAACAAATTGTTTTCGACATCGACGCGCGCCACTGTCAATCCTTTGATAGTGACTCGTTCATCGCCCATGTGACCGGACGAACGAACGCCTTTAACCACGCGCGATGGATACGCCGAAGCGCCAATGGAACCGGGCGCTCGCACGTTCATTGAGCCATGCGACTCCGGACCGCGATTAAAATTATGGCGCTTCACGGTGCCGGCAAAGCCACGGCCTTTTGATTGGCCGACAACCTCGATGGCGTCACCGTCAGCGAACAAATCCACCAGGATCTTGTCGCCAACGTTCGCATCCGAATTCCCGCCGGCGAGCCTGAATTCCTTCAGTACGCGCGTCGGAGGCGTACCGCCGCCAGTCTTTTCGAAGTGACCGCGCATCGGCTTGCTTACGTTCTTCAAGCGGATGGGCTTATCCTCGACCAGGCCAAGCTGCACGGCGTCATAACCGTCAGGCCCGGCCGCGGACTTCTTCTGTACGACAACGCAGGGACCGGCCTTGATGACGGTGACTGGGGTAATCGTTCCGTCAGGCGCAAATAGCTGCGTCATGCCAAGCTTTCTACCGATGATTCCGTTGATCATCACAAACCTCGTTCGCTTTACTGTCTACCAAACGCTTTAATTTCGACGTCGACACCGGCGGGAAGATCCAGCTTCATCAGCGCATCCACCGTCTGCGGAGTCGGATCGAGAATGTCCATCAGACGCTTGTGCGTGCGGATCTCAAACTGCTCACGCGATTTCTTGTCGACGTGAGGTGACCGCAGTACCGTCCACCGGTTCTTGACCGTGGGAAGCGGAATTGGCCCGGCTACGCGAGCGCCCGTCCGCTTGGCCGTCTCAACAATTTCAGAAGTTGATTGGTCCAAAACGCGATGGTCGTACGCCTTCAATCTGATTCTTATTTTTTCGTTTAGCATAGTTTGAAAAACGTTCTTTGTACTTTGAACTTAGTTCTTTGTGCTTTGTTTCTGGTCTTTGGCTTTTGGTCTTTGGGATCTGAGATCTCAAATTTCAGATCTCAGATTCAAGATCTCAAATCGACAAGATCTCAGATCACAGATTCAAAACTACTGAATAATTTCAGTAATCGTGCCGGCGCCCACCGTGCGTCCGCCTTCGCGG
>Ga0134125_10000400_pt1 | contig 58373 bp, 64 predicted proteins | sample KB31751_FD_96464 | JGI IMG/M metagenome (GOLD analysis project Ga0134125, IMG submission 96464) | Terrestrial soil microbial communities with excess Nitrogen fertilizer from Kellogg Biological Station, Michigan, USA - KB3-175-1 | ecosystem: Environmental > Terrestrial > Soil > Unclassified ... | reverse complement strand
GAGGCGGTCCGGCTGCGCCGCGAGCTGCGCGGCCTCGGAGTTCCGATCGACGTCGTCGTCATGGATGAGGCCAAGGCGAAGCGCCGCGCAGGCGTGCGCGGAACGATGGTCGAGCGTGCGCTGCGCGAGGGCCGCCTGCTTGCCCAGACCTGAGTACGTCAGCCTCGCCGAGCTGCTGCTGCGCAAGGCCGAGTCGGATCTCGCCGTGGCCCGCGTGCTCGCAGCCGATCCCGACCCACACGACGACGCAATCGGCTTTCACGCCCAGCAGGCAGTCGAGAAGGCACTCAAGGCCGTGCTCGCCCTCGAGCAGATCGAGGCGCCGCGCACCCACGACATCACGTTCCTGGTGGAGCTGCTCGACCAGCATCGCATTGAGATGCCAGCCACGCTCGTTGAGTCCGAATGGCTCGGCCCGTGGGCTGTGACGATGCGCTACGACGACATCGAGGAAGTCCTCGATCGCACCGGAGCGCTCGATGCCGCCCTCGCGGCAACCGTGTGGGCCAGCGGTCGGATCGACGGCCACCGCTAGGTCCGAGTGCCAGATATACGCGGTTGCGCCCGCCGTACGGTCGATTGCCTTCCCGCCATGACCTCCACCGAGGTGATCGAGCAGATCGGGTGCTGCTCGGCAAGGCAGTGCCGCCCGACTCGCGCGTGGTCCTGTTCGGATCGCGCGCACGTGGCACGGCCACCGCGGACTCCGACTACGACGTCCTGGTGATCGAGCCGACCGTCGACAGGCCGATCCGAGAGTCCGTCCGGCTGCGCGCCGAGCTGGACGAACTCGAGGTGCCGATCGATGTCGTCGTGATGGACCAGGCGAAGGCAGACCAGCGCGCAGGAGAGCGGGGCACGATGGTCGAGCGCGCGCTGCGCGAGGGCCGTCTCCTTGCTGAGCCAGGCGCCGGATGGTGGCGCGAGACGTCCTCGGAGGGGTCCGGAGTACCACGGGTAGTACCACGACAGCCCGCGTCGATCGTCTACCGCTCGGCAGCCCCGGCACGACGGGGTCGGGCTGCGCCGTCAGCCGCATCTGACCGCCCGGCCGGAACCCGGGTCCAGGGTCCCTGAACGCGCCGAGACGCGAGCTAGACTCGCGCACACGGTGCTGGGAACGTCCCCCACAAAGCAGTCGCTGTGATCACCTCGATCACCATCCGTCGGTTCAAGCGACTTGCCGACGAGACCTTTGAGCTGGGAGAGGCCGTCGTCCTGGCAGGTCCGAACAACTCGGGCAAGACCACCCTGCTTCAGGCCATTGTGACTTGGCAAATTTGCCTCGCGCATTGGCTCTCTCGTCGGGAGCCAGGAAAGACAACTGCAAAGGCACGCGCGGGAGTGATCCTGAGCCGACAGCAGTTCACAGCAATTCCAGTTCGAGAGATGAACCTGCTTTGGCAGGGCCGCCAGACCTCGGGGATGGAAGCGCCTCCAGGCCGCAAGCGGCGGATCGAGATCATCGTGCGTGGCGATGACGACGGTGGCTGGGAGTGTGGCCTCGAGCTTGAGTACGGAACACCAGAGAGCGTGAACGTTCGCCCGCTCGGAGCTCGCGAGGGTGCTGATATCAGCGCGTTCCCTCCGGAGGCTGCCCAGCGTATCGACGTGGTGCATATCCCCCCAATGTCCGGTATTGAACGGGAGGAGCCGCGCCGAGACCGTGGCTTGCAAGACCTTCTCATTGGGTCAGGCCGGCCCGGCGAGGTGCTTCGCAATCTTCTCTTCGAGGTGAGCCAAGACCCGAGAGCTTGGGACGAACTCGAAACACACATCCGCACGTTGTTCGACGTCGAGTTGGTAAAGCCCACGTACGGTCCAGCCGACCCTCACCTCATCTGCGAGTACCGGCCTCGCAGCGGAGCGCGAGCCTTGGACGTCGCAAATGCCGGCAGTGGGTTCCTCCAAGTGCTCCTGCTGTTCGCGTTCTTCTACGCGCGACCCGGTTCGATTCTTCTGCTGGACGAGCCCGATGCCCATCTCCATGTGATTCTGCAGCGAGAGGTATACGACCTTCTCCGGCGTGTTGCAGCGACTCGCCGTTCGCAGCTGGTGATCGCAACCCATTCAGAGGTTCTGCTCAACGCCACCTCGCCGGAGAACGTCATTTCGTTCGTTCGCCGTCCCCCCGGGCGATTGTCAGACACCGTCCAACGGGACGCGCTTCGCGAAGCGATGAAGCGCCTGTCGACGACCGAGATGCTCCTCGCCGAGCAGGTGGGAGCAATCATTTACCTTGAAGACGACTCGGACGAACGGATTCTCAGCGCCTGGGCTGAGGTTCTCGAACATCCTGCCCGAGACTTTCTCCGGCGGTCGTTCACCCACGCACTCCGCGGTTGCGACCTCAGTGACGCCCGTGCGCATTTCTTCGCATTCCAGTCAGTCGTTCAGCCAGCTCGCGGCTTGGTGATCTTGGATGGCGACAATCGTGACCAGCCCACAAGCGAGACCCTGCCCGACGGGCTGCTCGTCAGCCGGTGGAAGCGGTACGAGATTGAGAACTATCTTCTGATTCCCCGAGCAATAGCCGCGGCCGGAGGGTGGGGCGACGGGACTCTGATGGCGGAACCAGTCCTGAGAGAGTTTCGGAGAGAGGTTCCGGAAGGAAGTGACCTCTTTGGGGATGTGGCTGGCTTGGCTCGTCTCAAGGCGAGCGAAGCGTTTCTGCCCGGGCTGTTGGAAGCCGCTGGGCGACCTCTGCCCAAGCGGGACTACTTCTTGGTCGCTGCGGAGATGACGCCGGACGAGATCCACCGGATGTGGTCGAGAAGTTGGACCTCATTGCTTCGACGCTCGGATCAGCCGTGACGAGCGACGGGTTGGTGTCTGAGTAGCTCGCGGCGAGATCGTGGTACCCCCGGGGTACCACGACGGCATCTCGAACCGTCGCGTCGAGTCCCGAGAAGCCGAAAGCCCCGCTCTCACGGGGCTTCCGATGATCGGGGAGACAGGATTTGAACCTGCGACCGCCCGGCCCCCAGCTGGCTGATGCAATCGGGATATGGCGGGATGCAGTAGGGGAATGGTCGTGTGGCGCCACCGCGGGGATCTGATGGAAGCATCGGACGATGCGGTCGGTACCACCGGCGGTACCGCAGTCCGATGCAGGAGCCATTGTGCAGGTAGGGCAGGTTCAGTACGATGTGCAGGTAGGACACCTTGATCGGAAGGCTGCCATGCACAAGACGATCCGCCTTGACCCAACGACCGGCCGCGATCCCCTGCGCGAGCTGGACGACGTCGTGCGCGGGCTGCTCGACGAAGGGCGTCACATCACCGTCACGGTCGCCGATGACGACGAGGCGCTCTCGCCGCAGCAGGCCGCGGAGCGCCTTCGCCTCTCGCGTCAGCATGTGCGGCGACTGATCGATGCCGGCGAGCTCGAGGCCGAGCAGATGCCGAACTCGCGCTACTGGAAGGTGTCGCTCAGCTCGATCCTCGCCTTCGAGGAGCGGCGCGGGGCAGCTCGTGCACGCGCCGACCGCCACGCGCGCGAGCTTGATCGGCTTGGAGTTCCGTTCGAGTGAGCGGCATCCCTCGCGCCGTCCTCGACACCGACGTCATCTTCTCGCGCGTTCTGCACGAGCTGTTCGGCCGGCTCGCGGCCGAGGCGCGGCTCATGGATCTCCTCTGGAGCGACGAACTGTTGGACGAAGCCCGCCGCGTCCTGGTCGAGCGCAAGCCGCTCACGCGCGGTGTAGCCGATCGCTGGGTCGGCTACCTACGTGAGGCGTTCCCGGCCGGAGTTGTCGATCTCGCAGCCGCCGAGCTGACCGTCGACCCTGCGGAGCTGACGACCGATCCCGACGACGCCCACGTATGCGCACTTGCGCTTGCCGGCAACGCCGACGTGCTCCTAACCTTTGATCGCGGCTACTTGCGCGAGGCGCTCGACGCCCACGGTGTCGAAGTCGCCGATCCGGATACGTACCTCTGCGCCCAGCTCGACACCGAGCCCGACGCGGTCCTCGACGCGCTCGCGGCGCAAAGGGCGACCTGGGGCGACGGCGAGCGCACGATGGACGAACTGCTTGACGCTTTCGGACGAGCGCGAACGTCGGACTTCGCTCAGCGCGTCCGCGACATGCTCACCTCGTCACCTTCCGGCCATGGTCTCCGCTGAAGTGATCGAACAGATCGGGACGCTTCTCGGCAAGGCGGCGCCACCAAGCTCGCGTGTGGTTCTGTTCGGCTCGCACGCACGCGGCACGGCCACCGCGGACTCCGACTACGACGTCCTGGTGATCGAGCCGACGGTCGAGAGCCCGATCTCGGAGGCGGTCCGACTGCGCCGCGAGCTGCGCAGCCTTGGAGTTCCGATCGATGTCGTCGTCATGGACGAGGCCAAGGCAAAGCGTCGCGCAGGCGTGCGCGGAACGATGGTCGAGCGCGCGCTTTGCGAGGGTCGCCTGCTCGCCCAGACCTGAACGATGTGACAGTCTGAAGTGCTGCCTCGCACGGCTGGCCGAGATGCACAGCCCGTGATCGGAAGTGGTACCGCAGTCGGCACCACGGCCTCACGAGCATCTCGTGCCCTGCCCCCAACATGTCGAAAGCCCCGCTCTCACGGGGCTTCCAGATATCGGGGAGACAGGATTTGAACCTGCGACCGCCCGGCCCCAGCCATATCGCGGCAGAACGGCAACCTAGCTTAACCCTGCAAAAGCGCCATTTATCGTGCGGTTGCGTGAGGTTGCTTCAGGTCAGAACGTGACATAGACATGACACGGGTGGCCTGGCACGATGATCGCCATGAGCACGACGGCAAGGGCTTCGAGACCGAGACGCAGCAGAGGCCAGCGTCGACCCTACGGGACCGGGTCGCTCAAGCAGGTCGGCAGATCCTGGATCGGGACGTGGTACGCGCGCGACGGCCGCCAGGTGCGCCGCAAGGTCGGCGACGTGCGCACGCCGGGGCAGCCGGACGGGCTGGCGATCACGCAGGCTGAGCGCAAGTTCGCCTCGATGCGTCAGAACGACCCGCCCCGCCGGCGGCAGGCCGGCGACGCGCGCGTGACGATGCAGGAGGCAGGCGACGAGCTCGCCCGGACGCTTGTGCGCAAGAACCGCAAGAAGTCCCACCGGCTTACGGTCGCCTCCGATCTGCGCAACCACATCGTCCCGTTCTTCGAGGGCCGGCCGCTGGAGGGCATCGACGTCGACGACGTCGAGCGCTACGTCGACGTCAAGAGCCACGCGCTCGCGGTCAAGACCGTGCGCAACCACCTCAACACGATGCACTCGGTCTTCCAGATCGGTCTGCGCAAGGGCTGGTGCCGCCATAACCCCGTCAAGCTCGCCGAGCGCCCGGCCATCAAGAAGACCGAGACCCGCATCCGCTTCCTCACCCAGCCCGAGGTCGACCAGCTCGTCACCGCGACCTACCCCGACGACACCTGGGGCTCGATCGAGCCCACGCTCTACCTCACCGCCGCGATGACCGGCCTGCGCCAAGGCGAGCGGCTCGGCCTGCGCTGGCGCGACGTCGACTTCCACGCACGCCGCATCCGCGTCGTCTCCCCCTATGTCCGCGGCGAGTTTGCCGACCCCAAGTCCGAAGGCTCCGGCCGCTCCATCCCAATGGCCACCCGCGTTGCCGAAGCGCTCGAGCAGCTCCACGCCCGCACGCACTACGGCAACGCGAGAGACCTCGTCTTCTGCCACCCCGAGAGCGGCAAGCCACTCGACCGCTCCAAGCTCGTGCGCCGCTTCAAGCAGGCGATCGAGCGCGCCGGCGTACGCCGCGTCACCTTCCACGAGCTGCGCCACACCTTCGGCACCCGCATGGCCGCCCACGGCGTCCCCCTCCGCCGCCTGCAGGAGTGGATGGGCCACGCCGACGCCAAGACCACCCAGATCTACTCCCACTACCAACCAGCCGAGAACGAAGCCGAGGTCATCGACCTGGCGTTTGCGTAGCGCGGGTCTCACGGCCCATCGTGGATGTCTCGCATCGACCGCGGTTCAACTCTTCCGGCATCACGGGGCATGCTCGAATGCACGGACTCCGTGCGATGTTGCCCTATGATCGGGTGCGTTCATCAAGGTGGCTCCGCCTCGATCAAGTCCGTGCCTGCCTACAGCCCGAAACCACTCTCTGCGCCGTTCGACGCGGCCTTCACGAGACTTGTCCAGGCCGCAAAGCAGCGGCGGCTTGTGTTGTACATGGGCGCCGGCATCAGCATGGGCGATCCGTCCAGAGGACCGCGCGGGCCAGAGGTGGCCGACCGGCTGCGTCCAACCGTGGCACGCTGGCTGAGCGCTGATGGCGCGCTCGACGGCCTCTCCCTTGAACAGCTCGCTCAGCGCGTCGCAGATGAGAGACCCGACAAGCTCGACGCGTTGCGGGAACTCGCCGCCGCGGGGTGACGGTCACCCCCCAGCTCACTTTTAGCGAGGGCCAGCTGAACGTGGTGGCGCTGTCGTACTTCCTTGGCCTCGCGCTCAACGCGGGCGAAGGCACGCTGCCGTTCGTGGTGCTCGACGACCCGCTGCAAGCGATGGACGTGCTCGCCGTACTGGGCTTCGCCGACCTCTGTCGCCGCATACGCGAGCAGCGGCAGTTGCTTCTCACGACGCACGACCGGCGTTTCGCCTCGCTGCTCAACCGCAAACTGATGCCGCGCGAGCACGGCGCGCGCACGGTCTTGTACGAGTTCGATGGCTGGAGCGAGGCCGGTCCGCGCGTCAGACCGAGCGAGCCGGCACTCGCCGACGTGATCCCACTGCTGCAGCGCGAGAGCGCCTGAGGGGCCAGCCCGAGGAGCCTGCTAGCATGTACGTACATGACGACGTACATGGAAGGGTGTTTTGCATGAGCACGATCGGCGTTCGGGACCTCGCGCGGCACGCGAGTTCGATCATCAGCGACCTGGAGCAGACCAGAGAGCCGGCGCTGATCACGCGCCGAGGGCGGCCCGTGGCGTACATGCTGCCAGTCGACTCCGAGCAGTTCGAGGACTTCGTACTCGCGCACGCGCCCGAGTTCGTCGAGGGCATGGCCGCCGCCGACGGCGACCTGGCCTCCGGCGAGACGACGTCGCTTGCCGAAGCGCGCCGCCAGCTCGAAGACGCGAGCTGACCCCAGCTCCGGCAGCCTCTCCTTCCGATGTACCGCGTCGAGCTCTCGAAGCGCGCGATGCGCGATCTGCGCCGCATCGATCACGGACCGCGCAAGCGGCTACTCGACCTGCTCGAAAGAGAGCTGGCAGCCGAACCGCAACCCCCGAGCCTCGATGTCAAAGCGCTCGTCGGCCGCTCCCCATGGCTACGTCTGCGGCGCGGCGAATACCGCGTCGTCTACCGGCCACTCACCAACACCGAGCTGAGATCACTCAGAGCCGCCGAAGCGGCCGGCTTCCTCGTCGAACGGATCGTCGACCGGCGCGACCTCGAGAAGGCCGCAGCGACGCTGCCGTCGTAGCGCGGCGAAGGCCAAGACCGAGCCATAGCGCGAGCTCACCGGCTCGGTTACCGGCAGAATATGACATGAGCAGTCATCTTCTAGCGGGCCCATGCGAGACAAGAAAAGCCCCGCTTTGCGGGGCTTTTCCTTGATCGGGGAGACAGGATTTGAACCTGCGACCGCCCGGCCCCCAGCCAGTCAACGGCCGTATGGTTCACGCAGGAATGGGCAATTCGGCTGGCTCAGAAGCCCCGTTCTGAAAGGCAATCTGCCGGTTTGGTACCCGCGCTGGTACCCGCTGATCGGCGTGGTACCCTCGCCGAAAGCGGTGGTACCCTCGCACAACGAGCGGCGCCAAGACGAACGGGAGGTTCGACGTGTCAGCACCGCAGGCGACCCCAGCCGTCGTCATCCGTGAGGGCAAGGACGGCACGCCGTTCTTCGAGGCGAAGTGGCGCGACGAGGACCGCCAGCAGATCAAGCGACGCCTCGGTCCGGCGTGGGTGGAGCCGGACGGCGAGGGCGGCTGGCGCAAGCGCCGCGGGCGTCCGCGCGAGGGCTGGCTGGACGAGCGCGCCGCGCACGTCGCCGCTGCCGAGAAGGTTGCCGAGGTCGCACGCGAGCGGGAGCAGGCCGCGCGGGCTCGCAAGCGTGCAGGTGTCGCGACTTTCCGCGAGGTCGCGCACGAGTGGCTCGCGTGGAAGCGGGACGTGAAGGGCGGCGCCCCTTCGACCCTCCGCGAGAATGCCCGCCTGCTGCGCGAGCCGGGCGAGCCGTACAAGCGCGGCAGCGGGATCGTCCAAGGTCGGCTCATGGCCCGCTTCGGGGATCGCCCCCACGACGAGATCACGACGCCCGAGGTGTCCAAGTTCCTGCGGGAGCTGGACGACGAGCTTTCAGCCCGGATGGTGAACGAGCACCGCGCCGTCCTGCACTCGATCTTCGCCTACGCCATGAAGCCCGACACGCACGCGCTCGCGGCCAACCCGGTCAGCGACACCGACAAGCGCTACCAGGCGCCCCCGCCGCCGCTCGACCACTACGAGGCCGAGGAGGTCGAGGCGCTTGCGCTCGCGTGCGAGCGCGGCGAGCAGCGCGGCAGACCGCGCAACTACAAGGGGCGCCCGGTGGCGCTCGGCGAGGACGAGCAGGCGGCGCGCGCGGCCGAGGATCGACAGGACGCCGAGCTGTTCCGCGTGAAGTTCTACAGCGGAATGCGGCTCGGCGAGATCCGCGCCCTGCGTTGGCGGTACGTCCACTTCCTTCCCGACCTTTCCGGCGCGATCATCGACGTGGAGCGCGCCATCAGCGCAGGCGTCGAGAAGGAGCCGAAGGGTCGGCGCGGCCGTCAGGTTCCGATCCCGCGCCCGGCAGCCGAGGCGCTTGCCCGGCTCGGTCAGCGCGACGAGTTCACCGACCCCGAGGACTACGTGTTCTGCAACCGGCTCGGCGACCCGCTCGACGGCTCTGCGCTGCGCCGTCGCTACAAGCGGGCAGCCGAAGCGGCCGGACTTCGCCCCGTCAAACTGCATGGGCTCCGGCACGCCGCCGGATCCGTGCTGGCCCGCACGCTCCCACTCGTCACGGTCCGCGACCTCCTCGGGCACGCCGAGTTGCGCACGACGAATCGCTATCTCCACAGCAAGATCGACCCCGCCGCGATCATCGCTGTGAACGCGGCGTTCGGCGTTCCGGTAGCCGGCGAGCAGTCCGCCGACTCGTAGGTCAGCCAGCGCCACGAAGGCGCGCTTCAATGTCTTCGCGGACGAAGCGCACGGCTCGCCCGAGCCGAGCGCAGGGCAGCTCGCCGCGGCGTGCCAGCTCATAGACGGTGGACTTGGGAAGCGCGAGCATCGCGGCAACCTCGGCCGGCGTCATCACGTCCTCGCGGGTGAGCCGCCGCCGTGTCTGCGGTCGTGCGGTGTCGAGCTTTGGGCGGTTGGCTTCCATGCGTTCACCTGCTGCGTCGTGCGCGGTCTTGAAGGAACAGGGCGAAGGTGCGCAGCTCGTAGCCGAACGCGAGCACTTCGCGGGGGTCGGCGTCGGTGCCGGCGGCGTCGAGGCGGTCGCGCCATGCGATGAAGGCGGCGGTTTGCTCGGCCAGGTAGGTGTCGCCGTCGAGGTCGGCGGGGAGGTGGCGCAGCTCGCGCGGGTAGCGGGCGCGGAGCGCGTCGAGAGTGCCGGTGGGCGCGTCGGTGGCCGGGGCCGGGCGGCGCTTGACGCGACGGCCGCGTGGTGAGCCGGCGCGGCGGGCGGGCGGCGTGTCGAGCTGCGCGCCGTGGTCGGCGAGCGCGGCGCGGACGAGGCGGCCAGCGACGGTGGCGATCGGCTCGCCGGCTGCGTGCGCGAGCTGCTGCAGCTCGTCGCGCTCGGCGACGGTGAGGCTGATCGCGACGCGCTTGGCGACGGTGGTCATGGAGCGATCTCCGGGGCGCGGTCGATCGCGGGCGCGCGCTCAGGCGGGCGGGGCGGCTGGTAGCGCTCGACGCGCTCGGCGCCGCGCTGCTCGCCGGGGTCGCGGTACGGGTCATGGAGCGGCTGTGAGATCGAGGGCGTCTGCGCGTCGCTCCGCTCGACGCGCGCGGCGAGCTGGCGCACGCGCTGCTCGTCCTCCCTGTCGAGGTCTTCGCCGGAGACGTGGAACTCGATCCGATCCGTAGCGCGCGACGCCTGCACGTAGACGCCCTCGCGGGAGGTCTGCCAGCCGCCGGTCAGGGCGACGCCCTCGCGGACGGTCGCGCCCTGCTCGCGGGTGATGTGCCCGGCGTAGGCGAGGCGCAGCGCGCCGACCTGCTCGCCGTCGAGCTGGACGGTGCGGCCGGCGTCGAGCTGCACGACGAGCGTGCCGTGCTCGGCGTCGGCGGTCGTGATCGTGCCGCGCTGGCCGTTCTCCACGCGGGGACCGCCGTCGCCGAGGCGCATCGGCTCGGTCCAGACGACGCGATCGTGCCCGTGGAGGTGGTGCCCGTCCGGGTGCTCGACCGCCTCCGCCGTCAGCTCGCCGCGCTCGTGTCGGAGCTGCTGCACGCGCAGGTTCAGCGTGTCGATCTCGACGTTCGAGGCGTCCGACATGAGCGCGACATGCTGGTGCCCGTGCTGCTGGGCCAGCTCGTCGTAGCGATGGGCGGCGCGCTCGACGGCCTGCTCGCGCGTCTCGGCGAAGTGGAGATCCCCGCGCGCGTGGAAGTTCGCCATCGCCTTCGCCGGGTCGCCCTCGCGCAGCTCACGCCACGCCTCCCGCGTCGCCAGGTCCTGCGTGCGGCGGACCTCGGCCAGCTCGGCGGTCGGGACGCGCTGGGCGGCGTGTTCGAACATGCCTCCGGCGCCGATTGCCGGGAGTTGGCGGTGGTCTCCGATCGCGACGAGGCGCCCTCCGCGTTCGTCCACGGCGGCCACGAGGGGAGCGAGCCGGGCGGTGTCGCCCATCCCAGCCTCATCCACATACACGGTGGTCTGCTGGTCGACGTGCAGGCGGCCGGCGTCGAGCGCGGTCACGAAGCTGTCGATCGTGCGCGTTCTGCCTTCGAGTGCTGGGGAGGCTTCCCCGAGGCGCTGCGCGGTGCGGCCGGCGACGGCGACGCCGTAGACCTCGCGGCCGGCTTCGCGCTCGGCGTGCGCGGCGGCGTCAATGACGACGCCCTTCCCGGTCCCGGCCGCGCCGATCAAGACCGACGCGCGGCCCGGCCCCGTGATCGTCTCGACCGCCGCGCGCTGCTCGGCGGACAGCTCGCCGCCGAGGCGCTGCTCGACCGTGGCGATGCCGCGCTCGCGCGCGGCCGGGTCGATCGCCTGTGCCGGGTCGGCGGCCATGCCGGTCAGGCGCCGGTCGATGTTCTGCTCGGCGGCCCGGACGCGCGCGGTCGTCATGCCGCCGTCCGCAAGATCGAGGATCCGCCCGTCGCGGCGCAGCTCGTGGCGCTGCGCAAGCGCGTCGCGGGGCGCGAGCCCGGCGCCGGCGGCGTGCTCGAGCGCGGCGGTGCGCAGCTCGGCGTCGGTGAAGATCGCGCGCCGGGCGGTTGCGGCGACTTCGACGCGCTGCGCCCAGCGCTCGGGATCGGCGCCCGGCGCGCGGTGCTCGTGCCGCGCCTGCTCGATTTGCTCGCGCGAGGTGCCGGCCTCGTGGCCGGTGTCGGTCCAGGCGCGGTCCAGCTCGCCGCGGTCGTGCGGGAGCGGCTGCTTGCGCGTGCGGGTCTTGACGGCCATGTCGCGCAGCTCGCCGCGCTCGGGGTCGCGGCCGTATCTGGCGCGAAAGTCGCGGGTGGCGCGCGTGACCTCGGTGGTGCGCTTTGAGAACGCCTGCTCGACGTTCTCGCGGATGCCGCCGATGAAGAAGTAGCGGCCGTCTTTGCCGGCCGGCGCGATCTCATAGCCGAGCTCGCGCAGCTCGTGCGCGAGGTGCGCGCGGTAGAAGGCGCCGACCTCGCGCGCAGCGCGGAAGGCGGGACGGGAGCGCACGGCCGCGATCGAGCCGTCCCGGCGCTCAACCGAGGTGATGACGACGTGCGTGTGCAGCTGCGGATCGGGAACGGCGTCGCCGACGCCGCGCGCGGTCGTGTGCGTGAACGCGGCGGCGTGCAGGTGCGCGGCGGTGTCCGGGATGGTGCCGGTCGCGGGGTTGTAGCGGACGGTCAGCTCGACCGTCTCGCGCAGGTAGTCGAGCGCCGCGTCGACGGCGGCCTCGTGCGCGGCTTCGATCGCGGCGCGATCCTTCCCGAGCGCCCATGCGACGCTGACGCCCTTCGGCGCCGAGAACGTGACATCGAGGCCGCCCGCGCGCTCGCCGTCCGGGCCGGCGTTGCGCAGGTAGGCCGGCGCCTGCGGCGGCGAGTCGGGCCGGCGGCCTTCCATCATCGCGCGCAGCTCGCCGGACTCGACCCGGCCCGGCGTGATCCCGACGCGCGCAAGCGCGTCGGGATCGCCGATCCAGCGGCCGGGTGCCTCGGCCGGCATCCCGTCCCGGCCGAGGTAGTAGTCCCCCTGCTCGGGGGCGATGGTCTTGCTGTCGAGGTAGTCGGCGTAGCCGCCTGTGGAGGCGGCCGGGATGCTCGCCGCGGTCATCATCGGTTTGGTCCTCCTCTCGGGATCTCGCTGAACTGGCGGGCGAGGCGGCGGGCGGCCTCCTGCGGGCTGTCGTTGCGGATGTGGCGCAACGCCTCCTGCGGGCTGCTGGCGCCGAGCCACTCCCACCAGAACGGGAGCCGCACGAGCGCGGGCAGGTCGTGGCCGTGGAAGGCGATCGCCTCCCCGCCGCTGAGCTGCGCGAGCTGCTCGCCGCCGAGCTTCGGCCGCGACTGCTCGTGCCGGGTCGTCGTGCTCTCACCCCAGCGCCCGGACGTGGTCGACGTCTGCTCGACCTCCTGCTCGCCCAGCAGCGCCTGGACCTCCTGACGGGTCGCGGCGTCCACGATCGGGCCGAGGTAGAGCTTGCACAGCGTGTTGGCGATGATCGCGTCGGCCTCGTGCCCGTAGCGGGCGCGAATCTGCGCGATCGACTGGTAGACCACGCACCAGCGCACGCCGTGCCCGGCCGAGACCGCGAGGTGCGTCCCCAGCCGCGCCAGCGGCGCCAGGTGCGCCGCCTCGTCGGCCAGGATCTTCAGCAGCGGCAGCGAGCGCGGGTCCGCGACGCTGGCGGCGTTCTGCTCACACGCGCGCAGGATCTCGCCGAGGATCGCGCCGAAGACCGGCGCGAGCGCGTCTTGGTCGCTCTCCGGCGCGATCAGGAACAGCGTCGCATTCTGCGCGAGCAGCTCCTTTGCGGTGAAGCCGCGGCGGTCGACATGCTGCACCGCCGGGAAGCGGTAGACCGCCAGCAGCCGCGCGGCAGACATCATCAGGATGCTGCGCGCACGGTCCTCCATCGCCTGCACCGCGCGCAGCGCCGCCGCCGCGCGCTCTCTGCCATACCGGGCGAGGATCTCGGCCGGGATGTCGAGGCCGTCCGGGCCGGCGGTGAGCCAGTCGTAGACCTCGATCATCCCGAGGCCCTCAATCGCCGCCGCATGCAGGACCCCCGGCAACAGCCGCTCGATCGCGCCGCGGTCGTAGAAGCGCGCGGCACCATCGCCCTTCGCCATCTCTCCGGCGTCGGGGTCGGCGTCGTGGAGCCACTGCCCCATCCGCAACGCGCCCTCCCAGCTCACGCAGTGCGCCAACGGCGTCCAGCACGCGCACGAAAGCCGCGGCGGCAGGCGCGTCATCGGCGCATACACGAACACCGGCCCGCGCCGCTCACGCGCGACCAACGTGTGCAACAGCACGTCGATCTTGTTCGAGAGAATCACGAGCGGACCGTCGTGCTCGTGCGCCTCGGTGCCGACGACGCGCATCGTCTTCCCGCTGCGCGTCGGCGCCACGACCATCAAGTGCTGCTCCGGCGCGGACCGGACCTCGCGGCCGTGCAATCTGCCGAGATTCCACCCGTCGCCGCCACGCGGCGCCGGCCGGCGACGCTCGGCGATCAGCGGGCGCACCAGACCGCTCGACATCCGCGCCAGCGCACGCGAGCGCGCCTCCTCCGGATCAGGCTGCAAGTGCGCCCAGTCGCGCGCCTTCGCGAACGCGCGCGGTCTGACCCGCTTACGCGGGTCGATGTCGCGCAGGTGCGCACGGTTGCGCCCGCCCCACATCCCGACACGCAACTTCACCGCCGCAACCAGCACGCCCAGGCCGACGAGCAACAGCACGTCGAGCACGACCACGACCGGCAACGAGGGCACGACCCCGGCCCAGCTCGACGGGAACTTCCACACCCCGAGCAGGCTGCGGTGGATCAGTGCGGCGAGCGCGCCAAGCGGGTTCACGAGCGCCGGCCGCAAATGCAGCGTCGACCACACCAGCGTCGGCCACTCCAACAGCAGCGTCCCGAGCGCCACGACGATCGAGACGACGGCGCACCCGACGATGAACTGCTTCTCGTCGTATTCACTTCGTTCTTGCATGAGATTCCTTTCTCAGGAGGACTTGTTGGTGGCTTGACGGGTTGACGGATGGGGCGGGCGTCTTTACCCCCCCAATCGACGCCAGCGCGGACACGAGAGTCGTCTTTGGCCTTTGACCGGTGGTCGGAGCCAGCGGCAGGCAAATACCCCCCCGCCTTCGCGCAGCGCCCCGTCCGCGAGCGACTCGCTCAGGGCGACAGCGGCGAGAGGTGCTCACACTCCTACAAGACCCATCGCCGGCCGCTGTGACGAAAACCTTCCTAAACGACTGCACACTCTTCAGTACCGAACGGGCCGGAATTTGCCCCAGCGACTTTGCGCCGCTGCCGCGCTCGCGCCGGCTCGATTTGATGTGCCTGCTGTGTGGATGTAGCGCCGCCCGCGGGATCTCCCCCGGCGAATTCGCCGGGGCGTGACCGCCCACGCAGAGGCCGCCTGTCCTTCTGTGCGACCAAGGCCAACAGCCACCCCGACGAATCGCCGGACGGAGACGCCGGCCGCCGGACGGCCGGGCGCGAGAACGGGATCGAGAACGAGCACATCGCATCCCGTAAGTAGAAGCCGGCGGAAAATTGGTCCCCCCGAATTGCCGGACGCGCGCATCAACCCGTCCAGCACGCGAACTCCGAGAAAGTGCCAAGCCCATCACGCACAGCAACGTCGAGAACGACCCGACACCGGTACACAGCGACCAGCTATCGCGTCCGCCTGACAACCCGCCCGACGCCGCGTCTCGCCTCAGCGCGCGAGCGCGCCAGACCGTCGCCGGCCGGCGGCCGGCCGCTCGCGCCGGCACACCGCGCGCGCGAACGGCGGGCGGGGGGCCGCGCGCGAGAGGCAGGCAACCCGGCCATCCGCGCATCCGCTTCCCCCGACTCGCGCAGCAGCAGCTACCGCATCAGCGCCGACCAGCTCGCACCGCGAGCAGCCCGCCGCCGACGCATCCAGCTCGCACCGAACACGTCCAACGCGAGCAGCGAAACGCCCCAGCCGCCACCGCGCCCAAACCATCGCGCGAACCCCAGCCACGCCCCCCACTGTGACCGTAAAAACAGCGCAGACCAGATGCACTGTGTCGCACTGTCACACCGCCGGGGGCGGTGATCGCGCCGTGTGCTGCGGCCTCCGGGAGCAAGCGCCCGCCGAGCCGGTGCCGGAACGGGCGATCGTCATCAGCCGGTCTCCTCGCGAGCGACGAGCACGACGAGCCTGACCGCCTGGCTTCGGCTTGGATCGGCTAGCTGACGCTTGTGGGTCTGCGCGCCGAGCTGCGCCAGCTCGGCAAGGAACCGGTCGATCGCGGGTCGCAGCGCTTCGAGTGCGGGCTCGTCGAGCGCCGCCGTCGCCTGTCCGGCGTGCGGACCGCCGAGCGAGGTAGCAGGAACGGCTTCGGTGCGCCAGAGCCGCAGCTCGACGTCGGCGCGGTCGCTCAGGCGGTAGTGGTAGGCGAAGGCGCCGCGGACCGTTGCGCGGTGGTCGAGGGTGATGAAGCCGAGGTCGCGCAGGTATCGGAGGTGCGCGGTGAGGATGCCGGCTCCAATGGCCCAGGCTTTGGACAGCTCCGTCGCGCTCGTCGTGCGTTGCTCTAGCAGATGACGGAGGATCCGCGGGCGCAACGGGTGCTGCATCGCCTTACCCCAGCGCTGCTCTGCGATCGCGGCAGGGTCGGCGACCGAGCGTCGTTGTCTCCTGGGCGCGGGCACGGCTTCACCGTGGGCGGGCGTCCGCGGCGGTCGCCAGGATCCCGGCGAGTCGAACGACCGACCGCGCGGCGAGCTCGACCCATAGCGTCGAGCCGTCCACCTGCGCTTGTTCAAGCACGCGGTCGATCGCCTCCGGTTGCGCGCCTCGGAAGCGTCCGAGGAGGTCGACGACCGTCGTCGCGGTCCAGAGCCTGTGTGCTTCGCTGTGTCTCAGCGCGCACGCGAGCGCGGGCCAGCCGATGGCGACGGGAAGCACGCTGGCCGCGAGCAGGGCGGTGCGGACGTCGATGATGCCCTCCGCAAGCTGGTGTGACGCGCCCGCCTGCACGTCCCTGGTGGTCACGCGGATCTCTGTGTCCGGGAGTCGCTCGATCAGGTTCTCGAGCTGCGCAGATTCGTCGATCAGTTCGGCAGCGGTCTGCTTGAGGACAGCGATCGTGGCGGCCGAGGTGACGATCGGCTCGCCTCCTCCCTTGTAGAAGGCGAACTCGCCGCTCACGTGCTCCTCAATGCGCCTGGCCAGCTCGAGCGCCTGGAGCAACGTCCACGCCGGAGTGCTTGCCGTCGGGTTCATGCGCGGTGTCGACTCGTGAGCTGACGCAGTCCGTGTCGAACGCCGCCGCCCCACGGGGATGGGGGCGTGGAGCGACGGCGGTCTGACGGGCCGCACGCGCGACCCCGGTGCCAGTCGGGGGCCTGACGCACCGGGGCCGCTGTGCGCCTGCACGTCCCCGTCGCCTCTGAGCGCCGCCTCGATCCGTGGGGGACCGGAGAGGCGGAGTGCCCTGAGGCGTGCCGGCGGGGACGATGCCGGCTATGGGGACGACGCAGCTTCATCGCCGCCATCGTTCACCGTCATGCGTCGCTTGCCTAGCCAAGGCTTAGAGGTCCAAAGCTTTGCTATTCCGACCGTTGATGCTTGCCGCCTAACGGCGGCTGGACTAGGCTCAGGTACGCAGGCATTTTCTGTGTGCCCGTGGGGGCGCTGACGGGGAGGCACTCAGTGTCGGGGACGGGAGACAGGTCGGGCCGTAGGACATCGCCCGCTCGATGGTCGTCCGTCCGGCCAGTGCTCGTGTTGGAGGATGTGACGGCCACCCACGGCGTCGGCCGCAAGCAGGCAACAGTGCTCGACGGCCTCTCGCTCGAGGTCTGGCCGGGGGATGTTGTTGCGATCGTCGGCGCCCGAGGCGCGGGCAAGACGACGCTGCTGCGTGTCGCGGCTGCGATCGACCGGCCGACACGAGGCGCGGTGCGCCTCGGCGTGCGTGAGATCGACTCCGCTACCCACAGCCAGCGGTCCGAGTGGCGGCGGCGTGTCGCGTACGTGCCGAAGCGGTGGCGAGTCGCGGGCGGCAAGCCCGCCATCGACCACGTGGCCCTTCCGCTGATCGCCAGCGGCGTGTCGCCGCGCACCGCGATGCGCGAGGCGGAGGCGGCACTCACGTGGGCCGGCGCGACCGAGCATGCCCATCGTTATCTGCCGGAGCTGACGCCGGCTGCCGCTACGCGGGTCGCGCTCGCGCGCGCGCTCGTGCAGAAGCCCGCCGTGCTGCTGCTGGACGAGCCCGGCATGAACGCGGCGATGGAAGAACGGGCCGCGCTGCTGCGGCTCGTGCGCTCGATGGCGACGACGAACCCCGCGCTCGCCGTGCTGATGACGACGCTGGACACGCGTGGCGCTGCTGGAGCGAGCCGCACGGTCCTGCTCGTCAACGGCAGGCTCCGTGGTGGCGCCGCGCCGGTGGCGGACGTCGTGCCGTTGCCGGTAGGGCGCGCGCCGGCGATCCGAGAGCCCGCCTCGTGAACAGGCTCGAGCTGCGCGACATCGCGAAGAGTTACGACATCGGCATGGAGCGTGTGCGTGCGGTCGACGGCGTCACGCTGACGCTCGAGCCGGGCGAACTCGTGGCCATCTACGGTCCGAGCGGTTCCGGCAAGAGCACGCTGCTGATGCTCGCCGCCGGGCTGCTGGAGCCCGATCGCGGGCAGATCGTTTTCGGCGGTGTGGACATCAGCCATCTGCCGGCCCGCAAGCGAGCGGCGCACCGTCTGTCGCTCGGGTTCGTCTTCCAGGCGTTCCAGCTCATGCCGGGCGTCTCAGCAGCCGACAACGCGACGCTCAAGCTGCTCGCCGAGGGATGGAAGCCGAGACGCGCGCGCGAGCAGGCGCAACGCTGGCTCGAAGTCGTCGGACTCGATAGCCGCTCCCACCAGCCGCCCGAACGCCTGTCGATGGGCGAGTGCCAGCGTGTGGCGATCGCTCGCGCGTTGGCGAACGAGCCGCGACTGATCCTCGCCGACGAGCCGACAGGCAGTCTCGACACCGCGCGCAGCGGCGAGATTCTCGAGCTGCTGTCGCGGATTGCGCGCGAGCGGCGGGTTGGGGTTCTGCTGGCGACCCACGATCCCGAGGCGGCGCGCTTCGCCGATCGGGTCTTCGAGCTGCGCGACGGCCAGCTCCGAGACCGCGCGAGCTCGCGCGAGGACGAGCACGCCGCCGAGCGCGATCGGACGGGGACGTGAAACCGCGTGCGCTCATCTACTTCTACGTATGGCGGGTCAAGGCGCACCCGCTGCAGGAGCTGCTCGCCGGCGCTGGGATCGCGGTCGGCGTCGCGTTGCTGTTCGCCGTGCAGATCGCGAACTCCAGCATCGCCAGCTCCGTTGGCGCGACGCTGCGCGGCATCACGGGCTCCGCTCAGATCGAGGTCGAGAGCGGAGACGAGCATGGCTTCGACGCGCGCCTCGTCCGGGCGATGCGGGCTCTTCCGGACGTGCAGGTGGCGGCGCCGATCTTGCAGCGGCGCTCGATCGCCGAGGGGCCGCGCGGGAGCCTCCCGGTCGAGCTGGTCGGCGTGGACCCCAGCCTCGCCCTCCTCGGCGGCGCGTTGACGCGCGAGTTCGGCGACCAAGGCCTTCAGCTTCCACCGCAGGGGGTTGTGATCCCTACTGCGGTCGCGGTCGCGATCGGCGTCAGACCGCGCGACACGTTGAGCTTGATGGTGGCCGGCCGTGCGTTTCGGATCCCGGTGGCGGCGACGCTCGGCGCCGACCAGATCGGAGACGCGTCGAAGAGCCCGCTCGTCGTCGCGCGGCTCCCATACGCGCAGGCGCTCGCCGGGATGCCGGGCCTCGTGACGCAGGCTTATGTGACTGCGCGCCCGCATCGGGAGCAGCAGCTGCGCCGCCAGCTCGTGGCCCTCACCGGCCATACGCTGGCCGTGGGCAGCGCGAACGCGCTCGTGCAGCGGCTCCGCGGCGCGACGGCGGCGAACGACCAGTCCACTGCGCTCTTCTCCGCGATCAGCGCGCTGGTCGGGCTCCTGTTCGCGTTCAACGCGATGCTGCTGACGATGCCCGAACGGCGCCGTTTCGTGGCCGACCTGCGCACGACCGGCTTCAAGGATCTCCAGATCGTCTCGATTCTCGGCTTCCAGGCGCTCCTGCTCGGCATCGAGGCATCGCTTGGCGGGCTGCTCCTCGGCGATCTGCTGTCGCGCATCGTCTTTCAGTCGGTGCCCGCGTATCTCGCCTTCACGTTCCCGGTCGGGCCGCAGCGCATCATCTCGCTGCAGGCGGTGGAGGTCGCGCTCGCGGCCGGTATCCTTGCCGCGCTCGTCGCCGCCGCACGTCCGGTTGTGGATCTGCTCTCCTCCAAGCCGCTCGACGCCCCCTACCAGGAGCGCGGCGAGGTCGGACAGGCCATCCCGCGCGAGCTTCGCCGCAACCTCCTCGTCGCCTCGGTCCTCATCTGCATGGCCGTCTGGATCGGAGTCGCGGTCGCTCCAGAGCTTGCGGTCGCCGGCATGGTTGGCCTCGCGGTCGCGACGCTCTTCGCGATGCCGGCGGCGCTGGCCGTCGGCGTGCCGCTCATCGACCGCGCCGCCCGCCGACTCCAGCAGCGCGGGAACCTCCTGCTCATCGCGGTGATGGGGACGCGCTCGGCGATGACCCGATCCGTGGCCGTGGCCGCCATCGCCGCAGTCGCGGTCTTCGGTACCACCGCGCTCAACGGAGCACGCAGCGACATGGTGCACGGCCTGTACCTCGGCTATGGCGACCACCTGGCGACCGCGGACATCTGGGTCACCACGGCCGGACGGAGCCTGACGACCGACAGCTTCCATCTCTCGCGCGCGCAGCTCGAACGCCTGCGCGCGGCGCCGGGAATCGCCTCAGCGCGCATCTACCAGGGCGGCATGTACGACCTCGGCGATCGGCGCATCTGGCTCATCGCCCGCCCGCCCGGCGACGCGGAGGTGATCCCGCCCTCGCAGATCGTCCAAGGCAACCTTCAGCACGCGAGCCGGCTCGTTCGCAGCGGCGGATGGGTCGCCGTCTCTGCGACGCTCGCGCGCGACCTGCACCTGCACGTTGGCGGCCCGGTCGTGCTTCCGACGCCGACCGGCGACCATCGGCTTCATGTCGCCGCGGTCGTCACGAACCTCAGTTGGGGACCTGGCGCGATCGTGCTCAACACCAAGGACTACAGCCGCGACTGGAGGACGACCGACCCCTCGGCGATCGAGGTCAACCTCGATCGCGGCGTCGCGCTCGCGGCCGGGAAGCACATCGTCAGGGACGCGCTCGGCGCCACGCCCGCGCTCGACGTGCAGACCGCCGGCGAGCTCGACGCCGAGTTTCAGGGCATCCTGCGCGACGGCCTGACACGCCTGAGCCAGATCTCACTCCTGATGATCGTCGCGGCGGCGTTCGCGCTCGCAGCCGCGATCTCGGTCTCCGTGCTCCAGCGCCGGCGACGGATCCAGGCCCAGCGGATCCAGGGGTTCAGAGATGCTCAGTTGCGGCGCATCCTGCTGCTCGAGGCAGCCGTCTCGCTCACGATCGGGTGTCTCGCCGGTGTCGCCGCAGGTGTGGCCGGTCACGTGCTCGGCGACCGCTGGCTGCGGCTGACCACCGGCTTCCCGGCGCACTTCTCGCCGCAGACGGTCCAGGCGCTCACGATCGCACTGTTCGTCATGACTGGCGCGCTGCTGCTCGTCAGCCTGCCCGGCTACTTCGCCGTCCGGATCCCCTCGACGACAAGCATGCCTGACTAAGCACGCCGTCTCACAGACTTGGCGCTGTGGATCGCCCCGGATCGAACTCGCGCTCGCGCTTGGCGCTCGTCGCCGCGCTGGTCCACGCTCTGCTGCTCTACTGGCTCGTGATCTTCCCGCGTGTGCGACTGGAGCTGCGCCGCTGGCAGCGCCACGCGCGCGCGATCCCGAGCCCGGAGCTGCGCGGCCACGCGCTCGGCAAGCTCGACGAGGAGCACATGAGCGCGGAGGGCGCTGCGGCGTTCGCGATCCTCGCCCGCCCTCGCGGCCGCAAGCACGTCGTGCGCCTCTGTGTCGCGTTCGAGGTGATGTACGACCTGCTGGACGCGCTCGCCGAGGAGCCCGTCGACGACGTCCTCGCGAACAACCGCCAGCTTCACCGGGCGCTGCCAGACGCCTTCCGACCTGCACGGGACGACGTCGACTACTACGCACATCACCACGGCGACGACGGCGGGTACCTCGCCGAGCTGCTGAGAGGCTGTCGCGTCGCCTTCCTAGCCCTCCCTGCGCGCAGGCAGGTGACAGCCGCGCTCATCCGCTGCGCGACGAGGGCCGGAGAGGCGCAGAGCCTCAACCACGCGTCGCTGTTCGGGCGGCCCGACGCGCTCGCCGCCTGGGCGCTAGAGCAGCTCGACGGCACACAGCGCGGACTGCTGTGCTGGTGGGAGGCCGCAGCCGCGGCCGGCTCGCCGCTGGGCATCTTCGCCCTGATCGCCGCCGCCTCACACCCCTCTACCGACGAACGCGCTGCGGAGGCGATCGAGCAGGTGTACTTCCCCTGGATTGGCGCGCTGCACTGGCTGCTGGAGAGCCTCGTCGACGCGGAGGACGACACGATCTCCGGCAACCGCAGCTACGTACGAGAGTACGGCTCCAGCGTGGTCGTCGGTCAGCGGCTCGCCCTGATCGCGCGCAACGCGCTCGCCGACGCACGCCGGCTGCCCCAGGCCGATCGGCACACGCTGCTGCTCGCGGGCATGATCGCGCTGAACCTCGCGCACCCAGGCGCCGCGTCCGACGAGACGCGGCGCGTCACAGCGGCTGTCATGGCTGAGGTGGGCGGGCTCGTGGCTCCACTGCTCGCCGCGATCCGGATCCGCCAGCGGCTTGGATCTCCGTGAGCATGTCGGAGCGGGGGCAAGCTAGCTGCGGAGCGTGCGCGCCGGCAGCGGGACGACCTCGGCGACTGGTGCCGAGACGTCGGCGCGCAGCTTGCCGTCACGAAGCGTGAGCACGCGGTCGACGCCGGCGACGCCAATCGCCTCACTCGTCGTCATCAGGACCGCGACGCCTTCGTCGGCGATCGAGCGCAGCAGACGCACGATGCTGCCGCGGGCGAGCAGATCCACCTGGCGAGTCGGATCGTCAAGCACGATGATCTGCGGCTCGCTCGCCAAGGCCTCGGCGACCGCCACGCGTGCCTGCTCGGTGGCGTCGAGGTCTTCGACGCACAGCTCGGCGAGCGCCGAGACACCGACGCGCGCGAGTGACGCAGCCGCTCGCTCCGCGGCGTGTCGCGGAGCCGCTCCACGAGCGAGCAGCGGCATCTGCACGTAGGACAGGACGGTGTTGCCAGCCGCTGCCGCCGAGTACGGCTCGACGAACCGGAGGCGCCCTCGGCGCTCTTCGGCGAGCGCGTGCTGAAGCTCGACACCGTCGAGCTTCACGACGCCATCGTCAGGCCGCTCGACGCCCGCGGCGACGCGCGCGAGCATCGCCCGCTCCAAACCGTCCACGCACCAGACGGAGACGAATTGACCCAGCTCGACATCGAGGCTGATGTCGCGCAGCAAGGCCCGCGAGACCCGGCCGCGCCGGCCGCGCTTGGTGACGCGCTCAAGAGCGAGCAGGCTCATCGCGAATCGCCCCTCCGCGCACGCTCGTAGGCGTCGATCTCCCGATTGGCGTACTCCAGCCACGTGAAATGAGCGTCGAGCTTCGCACGCCGCGCCTCGAGCACGAGGCGCTCGGTCAGCTCCCCGAGGTCGGCCGCGGGCGTCTCCGGGATGTTATGGGAGAGGACGCGCGCCTCCGTGACGCACAGCTCCTCGTAGTGCGTGACGAGATCCCGTACGACATCCACAGAGTCGACAACCGCGACACGGCGCCCAGCGACGAGCTTACGCAACAGATCGACGTGGGCAGGATCGTCGTGCATCCGGTCGACCAACCAACGCTTGAACGCCTGGATGCCGGCCTCGGTCGCGCGGTACTCGATCTTCGGCTGCCGGCTCTTCGCCCGTTGCGCCTCAAGCTTCTGTTGCGGATCGACCGGCTCGATGAACCCGGCCTTCTCCAATGCGTTCAACCCCGAATAGATCTGCCACGAGCCGCTGACCCGCAGCACGTCGCCGTACCGGCGCTCCAGCCGATGCAGCAACTCGTAGCCGTAGCTCGAGCGCTCCAAGACCAAGCCGAGAACCGCCCAGGTCACCGGCGAGGTGAGCGCACGCGATCGGGCGGGTCGCTGGGCTGGCTGCTGGGATCCCATGACAAAGTCGATGTCGCGCGGGCCTGACTCGCTCCTGCGACGCTAACGGATCTCGGAGGCCGCGGCTACCGAGAACCCGTAGCCAAACTTTGGACCTCCAAGCTTTGGCTACGGGGTCTTGGCGTAAGTCTCGTGACGCTCCGGAGCCCGGTGATCGCAGTCGCCATCGGCAAAAGCACTGCTCCCAAGGGAATCGCGAACGCCTCGGCTTCCCGCCGCCGTGCGTAAACGCGAATGATCCAAGCTACTCAATCTCGAATTGTGGCTTGTATGCTCGCCCCACAAAGGCGTCCATTACTGGACCTCAAGGAGGAGAGTTTGACTTCAGGTTGTCGGCCAGGTCGGCTGCGCAAACTCGCACGGCGCGCTCTTTCAACGGTCGCCGTCCTGGGCGCCGTCGCCTCCACTGCAATGGCGGTCGCGCCAGGTAGCGCGTCTGCATGCTCTGCAAGCGCGCATTGCTACGGGCGCGCTCTCTGGCAGATGAATGGAATCCCCGGGGCTGGCGTCTACGGTATTGCGGCGAACGTGCGCTCCAACTGCATGTACGTCTCGAACCCAAGCACGGAGTTCATCACCAATGAGCTGTGGGCGATCAATGGCGCCCCGTGGGTAGAGGCCGGGATAACGGCCGGGACGCCGTTCCCGAACTCGCCTACCGCGTTCGCTGCGCGCTCCGATTCCGGGGGGAACTATCGGGTCTGGAACCTTGGGGGGGTTGCGACGAACACCTACTACTCGACGCAGTTGTGGCAGGACGCATCCCTCGGCCAGTGGTGGATGCAGGTCGGCAGCGCTGGCGAGCACACGTCTGCGATGACGGGCGACGCAACCGACGTTCGAGGTGGCCTGGAGGCAGACTCCTACCACACGACGAATCAGGGAAGCGTGAGCGCCATGCAGTGGGAGTCGATCGGGTCACCGCGCCAGTGGTACACGGGCTGGGGCACGGGCAACACACCGGCCCCGTGGCTCCAGGTCGACTCGGGCACGTACGCTAACTGGGTCACGACGAATCAGTGGGTCCAGATGGGAACCAACGCATGCTGATCCAGCTGCAGCGCGAGAAGGAGACCAAATGTCGATGAAACATCGCCGAGTCCTCGGCGTCGTGCTGGCAGCAGCGGCCATCGCCGGCGGAGTGATCGCCACGACCGCCCACGGCGGAGACCCCGTGCCGGTCACAACCCCGACGCCGACAATGCCGCCGCCGACGCTGCATCCGACCGCCGCCCAGGCAAGCGCCACAGCTCTCCAGAACGCCGCCAACGCCGCGCAGGCGTATGGCGCGCCGTCGACCGGAGCGCAGGCGCAGGTCGTGACCGGAATCACGCTGGCAGACGCTCAGAGCGTGCTCTACCCGGACGAGGGCTCAAAGGGCGGCCCGGCCGACACCACCCCCGTAACCGTCGTCGTGCTCCCAGGAAGCTTCCAGCCGCGGAGCACGGTGACCGACAACGGGGCTCCTGCTGGGAAGTACCTGGACGTCGTGACCGACGACGAGACCGGTCAGGTTCTCACCATCGGCATCGAGCAGGCCGCCCCCGCGACCTCGCGGCTCGGAGACGTCGCCACGGCGAGTCTCCCAGCGGCCGCCACCAATCCGTAGGAAGCTCGCGTCGCGGTGGCCGCCTGCCATTTGGCGGCCACCGCAGCGCGGCCGAACGGAGCCGAGCGGCAACGGCCCCCGAGGCGACCGCACGACGGGCGCCGCCGTCGAGCCTGTTTGGTACCCGCACCTGGTACCCGCGCACAAGTCGCGTCCCGACCAGAAATGCGAAAAGCCCTGATTTCCAGGGCTTTCCTTAGTCGGGGAGACAGGATTTGAACCTGCGACCGCCCGGCCCCCAGCCGGGTGCGCTACCAGACTGCGCCACTCCCCGTGGTGCTATGTGCCAGAGCGGGCGACGGGAATCGAACCCGCCCTAGAAGCTTGGAAGGCTTCTGTGCAACCACAACACTTCGCCCGCAGGCTGAGTGGAGATGATACCCGGGCTGCCGGTGCGGCGGGGAGTGGGTGCGCTGTCGAATCGGCTGGGGAAACGACGCGTCAGTGCACGTGCTCGGGCCCGCGACGGACCGTCTTCCACGAGCGCCACGTGATGCGCAGGATCACGAGCGTGATCGCGAGGCCGATCAGCGGATCGGCGATCGGCGCGCCGAGCGCGACGACGAGCGCGCTGGCGATCACGGCGAGCGACACGTACGCGTCCGCGCGGGCATGGTTGCCGTCGGCGATCAGCGCCGGGCTGTCGAGCCGCCGCCCCGCCCGCGAGCGGACGATCGCTGCCAGCCAGTTGCCGGCGGCGCCGATCGCGCCGGCCGCCGCGAGCGCGCCGAGTTGGTGCACAGGCTGCGGGTGCACGAGCCGGCTGACCGCCTCGACGCCCGCGACGCCCGCCGAAGCGAAGATCGCGGCGACGACCGCCAGCCCGGCCCAGCGCTCCGCCCGCTCGCTGCGCAGCGCGAACGCGATCCCAAGCGGGATCGCGGTCGCCGCGTCGCCGCCGTTGTGGATCAGGTCCGCCAGCAGCGCGACCGATCCCGACACCGCGAACACCACCGCCTGCGCCGCCGCGGCGAGCCCGAGCACGAGCAGCGCCACCAGCACCGCTCGCATACCAGCGCGCGAGCGTCTGATCGACGTGTCGACCAGGCCGTGGCTGTGCCCGTGCCGGTGGCGCTCGCCGGTGCTCGGCTCGTGGTCAGCGGTGAAGCTCACGCTCGGCGAGGGTAGCGAGCGCGCCACCGCGCGAGCAGGCCCGGCCGCGGCGGCTCGACCTCGTCGCGCAGCGGCAGGCGACCGGCGCGGCGCGCCTCCAGCACGCACTCGCTGTGGGCGTGGCGCCGCGCGCCGCGGTCGCGCTCGGGCACGACGAGCAGGTGTGCGCTCAGCGCCGGCAGCAGCTCGTCGCAGAACGGGCAGCGGTATGTCGCCGGCTTGCGGTTCGCCGCCGGGCGCACCTCGTACCAGCGGGCGTCGCCGAAGCGCGTCATGCGTGCATCCTCGCAGCGCGCGACCGCTCAGCGCTCGTCGTCGTGGCTCAGGGCGCCGCCGGCACGACCGCGAGCGCGCCGTCGCCGTCCGGCAGGGCGTCGATCTCGAACGACGACCCCGGCACCCGCTCGACGCGCGGGGCGAGCTCGACGAACGGATCGACCGGCTCGAGGAAGTCGATGCGCTCCGTGCGGTAGTGCATCGGCACGACGATCCGCGCGCCGGCCGCGCGGGCGATCTCCCACGCCTGCGCGGCGCCGATCGTCAGAGTGCCGCCGACCGGCGCGAACAGCAGGTCGACCTGTCCGAGCGCCGCGAGCTGCTCGGGCCGCAGCGCGCGCTGGCCGAGATCGCCGAGGTGCGCCACGCGCAGCCCGCCGAGCGAGAAGACGAACAGCGTGTTCGGCCCGCGCTCGGTTCCCGCGGCGTCGTCGTGCTCGGAGGCGATGCCGACGACCTCGCCGACGGGCGTCGTCGCATAGCGGCCCGCTCTCGACCGCAGCACGACCGGTTCTCCGCCGACGACCTCGACGCCGTTGTGGTCGAGGTGCTCGTGCGTGACGAGCAGCAGGTCCGCTCGCAGGCCCTCGATCGGCGGGTACTCCCAGCGCCGCCCGTGCGCGATCAGCGCCGTCATGTCGCCGAACGGGTCGATCGCGACCGTCACGCCGTCGTGCTCCAACCGGAACGCCGCCTGGCCGTACCACTCAACCTGCATGTTGCTCCTCCAGCTCGGCCGCGCGCATGCGGCGGGGGACAGGGGCGTCGGCCGGGACCGGCTCGCCCTCAGCGGACACCATCCGGCCGCCGCGCATCAGCGACGCCGCCGCCGCGATGAGGCAGGCGACGATTGCGAACGCGAACGCCGCATCCAGGCCGTCGCGAAACGGCGCTGAGATCAACGCGGGGAAGAACGTGTGGCCGGTCAGCACCGCGCGGTCGTGCACGGAGAGCGCGGCGAGCGCGTGCGGCCCGACGAAGTGCCCGATCGGGTTGTAGCCGAGGAACGCGGCGAACAGGATCGAGACGGGCGGCAGCGCCGCGACGCCGTGCGCGGTCGCCGCGGAGATCCCGTGCGCCTGCAGCCCACTCGACAGCGTCTGCGGCAGCGTCGCGCTCAGCCCCAGCACCAGCAGCGTGAAGAAGACGCCGACCGACAGCACCTGCGCCGAGTTCTGGAACGTCTGGTTCATCGCGCCGCCGACGCCGCGGTCGCGCGGCGGCAGGCTGTTCATCACCGCTGCGCGGTTCGGCGAGGCGAACAGCCCCATCGAGACGCCGATCAACGCGAGGACCGCCGCGAACGCGGGGTAGGAGAAGTCGGTCGGCAGCAGCGTCAGCAGCAGGAAGCCGACCGCCGCGAGCACCATCCCGCCGGTCGCGAACCCACGCGCGCCGAAGCGGTCCGAGAGCCAGCCCGACGTCGGCCCGGCGACCAGCATCCCGATCGTCAGCGGCAGCATGTAGAGCCCGGCATAGAACGGCGTGCGCTCGAAGCTGTAGCCGTGCTGCGGCAGCCAGATCCCCTGCAGCCAGATCACGAGCATGAACATCAGGCCGCCGCGCGCGATCGCCGACAGGAACGTCGAGAGCGTGCCGAACGTGAACGCGCGGATGCGGAACAGCGAGAGGCGGAACATCGGCGCGCGCGAGCGGCGCTCGACCGCGACGAACGCGGCGAGCAGCACGACCGCCGCTCCCAGCAGGACGAGGACGCGCGCGCTGCCCCAGCCGGTCGGGTGGCCGCCGGCCGGGCGGATCCCGTAGGTGACGGCGACCATCACGCAGATCAGCGCGAGCGCGAACGTGACGTTGCCCGGCCAGTCGATCGGCGCGCTGCGCGGCGTGCTCAGCTCGCGCAGGCTGCGATACGCCCACACGGTCCCGAACAAGCCGACCGGCACCGAGATCAGGAACACGAGCCGCCAGTGGATCGGCGCCAGCAGGCCGCCGAGCATCAGCCCGATGAAGAAGCCGCTGACGCCGACGATGTTGTTGATCCCGAGCGCCATCCCGCGCTGGTGGGCGGGGAACGCGTCGGTGATGATCGCGGCCGAGTTGGCGAGCAGGCAGGCGCCGCCGATGCCCTGCACGACGCGGAAGCCGATCAGGAAGTCGGCGCCGGCGCGGCCCTCCAGCCAGCAGGCGGCGAGCAGCAGCGAGGCGAGCGTGTATATGACGAAGCCGAGGTTGTAGATCCGCACGCGCCCGACGATGTCGCCGAGCCGGCCGAGGCTGACGATCAGCACGCTCGTGACGACGAGGTAGCCGAGGATCATCCACAGCAGGTAGGAGGAGTTGGCCGGAACGAGCGGGTCGAGCTTGATCCCGCGGAAGATGTCCGGCATCGCGATGATCGTGATCGAGCCGTCGAGCGTCGCGAGCAGCACCGCGAGCGTGGCGTTGGACAGCGCGATCCACTTGTAGCGGTCGGGGTCGGCGTGTCCGTGGCGCACTCCGGAAGATTATACAGGCGACCTGTTCAGTTTGCCTGTAGACTTCTGCGCATGCCGGCGACGCGCACCTCGACCGCCGCGCTCGCGCACGAGCTGCGCGACACCGTCGGCCGCCTCCTGCGGCGGCTGCGCGCCGAGCCGGGCCCGCCGGTCGCGCAGATGACGGTGCTCGGCCGGATAGACCGCGACGGACCCGCGACGACCAGCGAGCTGGCGGCCGCGGAGCGCATGCGCCCGCAGTCGATGGCGCAGACGATCCACGACCTCGAGGCGGCGGGCTTGGCCACGCGCCGGCCCGACCCGCACGATCGCCGCCGCGCGTTCGTCGAGCTGACGCCGGCCGGCCGCGAGCTGCTGCGCACGATGCGCGCCCGCCACGAGGGCTGGCTGACCGACGTGCTCGCGCGCGAGCTCGAGCCCGCCGAGCGCGCCCTGCTCGCGGACGCGCTCGCGCTGCTGCGGCGGATCGCGGACGCCTGAGCGAGGCGGCGCGGCCGCCGCTCAGCCGCGCTGCGGCGGCAGCGGCTCGGGCGGATCCGCGACCGGCGGGAGCAACGCGAGCCGCCACCAGCCGACGTCGCGCCACCCGCCCGCCTTCCAGCCGATGTCGCGGTAGACGCCGACCGGCTCGAAGCCGAGCGACTCGTGCAGCGCGACGCTCGCCGCGTTCGGCAGCGTGATGCCCGCGCAGGCGACGCGCAGCCGCTGGGCGCGCAGGCGCGCGAACAGCGCCTCGTACAGCGCGCGCCCGACGCCCTGGCGCCGCGCAGCGCCGTCGATGTACACGCTCACGTCGGCCGCCCAGCGGTACGCCGCGCGCTCGCGGTGCGGAGCGCCGTACGCGAAGCCGACGACGTCCCCGTCGCGCTCGGCGACGAGCCACGGGTAGGTTGCGGCCACCTTCTCGATCCGCCCCGCGAACGCGGCCGCGTCGGGCGCCTGCTCCTCGAACGAGACCGGGCTGTCGAGCACGAACGGTGCGTAGATCGCCGCACACGCCTGCGCGTCGCGCGCCGGGTCGGCGTCGCGGATCGCGCGAGTGTCATGCGAGTTGGCGGAGCGTGTCACGGCCGTCGATGTTCGCATGCGCACCAGCGCGCCGGAACGCGGCGAAGCTGGCTCCCGCGCGCTGCTCGCCGCTGCTAGCTTGATCCGCGCCGGTTCCCGGTCCATCGGGAGCGACCGCGACCAAGGCAGACCTGGCGTGGGGAGCGCCGGAGGAGGTGACGTGATGGGACCGTCTGCGCGCAGCGCGAGCAGGGGTGCGCGCCCGAGTCGGCGCGGCACGGCCGGGCCGGGGATCCGCATCCCGGTGGACGAGCGGCACGCGCTCGCCGTGCGCCAGTCGCTGCGGTGGGCCGAGCGCGCCGCGAGCGAAGGCGACTACGAGCGGGCGCTCGGATGGCTGCGGATGGTCGAGCAGGTCGACGGACCGCTGGAGGCGGCCTGGCGCGAGCGGCGCGAGCAGTGGCGCATGGCCTGCGCTGTACAGCTCGCGCAGCCGGATCGCCGTGTGCGGCGCGCGGGCGCGTCAGCGGACGGACCGGCCGCCTGAAGAGACCGTCCGGTCGGCACGCCCGCTGCTAGAACGACACGGTCACCGGGCCGGCGGGGGACGTCGCCCGGCACAGGAGACCACCGACCGATAGAGGGGGAATTCGCGTGATCTGCTCACGCCAGGCGCGTCGCGGCCGCGGCACGGTCGGCCTGCTGCTCGGCGTGCTCGTGCTCGCCGTCGCGGCGCTCGGGCCGGGCGCCGGCGTCGCGCACGCCGAAGCCAACACCTGCAACACGCTTCCGCCGAGAGAAGCGACGACGTGGAACGGCTACCACGTGATCTACGGCGCGGGGAACATCGAAGGCACGCCCGCGGACGACTTCATCGTCGGCGGCGCGGGCAACGACGTGATCCACGCCGGCTACGGCAACGACGTCGTCTGCGCCGGCGAAGGCGACGACGCGATCTACGGTGGCGGGGGCAGCGACGACCTCCATGGCCAGGGCGGCAACGACTCGATCTTCGGCGAGCTGCTCGACGACGAACTGTGGGGCGAAGCCGGCCGCGACCTGCTCGTGGGGGGTCACGGCGTCGACACGATGCACGGCGGCGAAGGCAACGACTGGCTGCGCGGCGGTACGAACGGCGACACGTTCGACGGCGGCACCAACAGCAACGACAACGACGTCGCGAGCTTCGCCGACGCGACCCCGAGCGGCGCGCACGTCGGGAGCTTCGACGGCGTCGCGGTCAACTTGACCGAAGCGACGACCGCCGACGGCATAGCGCCGCACACGGCAGTCGGCACCGGCACCGACACGGTCACGAACGTCGAGAGCGTGATCGGCTCGCCGTTCGACGACGAGATCGTCGCGCCGAGCGGCGTCGCCAACCAGCATCTCTACGGCGGCATGGGATCCGACACCTGCACGCCCGGGTCGTGCATCGAGCCGGCGAGATCGCTCACCGCGCCCTTCGCCTACCTCGACAGCTACTCGCCGTTCGCTACGACACCGACGCCCGACCCGGCGCTGCTCGTCGTCGGCGGCGCGGCGGGCGAGACGTTCGGTTTCTCCAACACCGGGTCGAGCTTCACCGTGACCGCGAGCGCGGGCGGGCTGGCGGAGGAACTCGCCACGACCGAAGCGTGCACGACGCCGAGCGCCGGCACGGTCACCTGTGCGTTGTCCGCCACGCCGACCGGCGGTGCGATCTCGTGGTTCGGCGGCGAAGGCGACGACACCGCCACCGTCGCGAACGCCGCCCCCAACGGCGTCACGACCGACCTCGACGGCGGCGACGGCTCCGACACGATCACCGGCAGCGCAGGCAGCGAGAACCTCTACTCCGGCAACGCGGGCAGCGACGTGCTGCGCGGCGGCGATGGCTCCGACGCGCTGATCGCCGAGGGGACCGGCGGCGACTTCCTCTACGGCGAAGGCGGCAACGACCAGCTCGTCACGACCGACCCCTGCCAGGGCCATGTCTTCAGCGGCGGCTCCGGCACCGACATCGCCGGCTTCGCGCGCACCGTCCCGGCGGGCGTGTGGGGCATCAGCGCGACGCTCGGGGATCCGGCCGGCAACGCGGAAGAACTCGGATCGAGCTTCTACGGCGCCGCCTACCTGCTTGGCGAAGGCGGCTCCGGGAACGCCTGCCCCGGCGGCGTGCAGTCCTACGTCGGCGGCGACGACGAGATCCTCGAGGGCACGATCAAGAACGACCTGCTCGTCGGCAACGAAGCGGCCGACACGATCTGGGGCCGCGACGGCGACGACAGGATCTGGGGCATGGGCGGCGACGACGCGATCGAAGGGCACCCCGGCGACGACACGATCTACGGCGGCACCGGGAACGACACGATCAACGGCAACGACGGCAACGACACGCTCGAAGGCAACTCGGGCACGGACACCGTCAACGGCGGGGAAGGCAACGACCTGCTGCACGGCAACGCCGGCGAAGACACGCTTTCGGGCGGTCCCGGCGCCGACACCGTGTGGGGCGACGAAGGTGTCGACTCGCTGTTCGGCAACGCCGGCAGCGACAAGCTGCGCGCGAGGGACGGGACCAGGGACACGACCGTCAACTGCGGCGAAGGCGTCGACGAACCGACCGAAAAGGACTCCTTCGACCCGCTCGTCGGCTGCGAGTAGAAGAGGCGCAGGTGCGGCGTTCGTCCACCCCGGGAGCGGGAATGCTCCCGGGGCGATGCCGTACCTGAACGTCTCCGCGCTCGCGTTCGATCACGACTCCGGCGATCCCGAGGGCTTCCGCGCCGGCACGGCGCGGCTCGGACCGCAGCTCGGCGCGCGCGAGTCGGGCGTGACCGTCTACGAGCTGCCGCCCGGGCAGGCGGTCTGTCCCTACCACTACGAGTACGGCGAGGAGGAGTGGCTGCTCGTGCTGGAGGGGCGGCCGTCGCTGCGCACGCCCGCGGGCATCGAGCAGCTCGCGCCCGGGGCGATCGCGTTCTTTCCGCGCGGGCCGGACGGCGCCCACCAGGTGCGCAACGACGGCGACGAGCCCGCGCGGGTCGCGATGTTCTCGACTGTCGTCCTGCCGACCGCGACCGCCTATCCCGACAGCGACAAGGTGGGCGTCTATGTCGGGGACGCGGAGCACGACCACATCTTCCGTCGTTCGACCGCGGTCGAGTATTTCGACGGCGAGACCGGTGGCTGAGGACGCGGACTCTCGGCCAGTGCCGCCCTGTCGGAGGGCCGTCTCACCCGTCTGTCGCGAGTAGCACTGCAACATCGGTCAACGCGTCGTCGTCGCTGCTGCGACGCTCGCGGGTCTGAATCCCAAGCTCGCCGAGGCGAGCGACGTACGTGGCGGTGAGCGACTGCAGCTCCACAAGCGCCTCGGGGTCGAGCCTTACGGTGACGTGACCTCTGCCGTTTTGCCGTTCGAAGTCGGTCACGAGCAGCTCGGCGCGTGTTCCCCACACGATCGATGCCACCCGCTCCCGGTCGGTGAGCTGGTAGTGGTGCGTGACGGCGCCTCGACGCTGCGTGCGTCCGGCGAGCATGACGATGCCGAGCTTTCGCAGAGCGTGAACGTGGTGGCTGACGGTATTGAGCGCAAGCCGGAGTGCGGCGGCGATGTCGCTCGGCGTCGCCGTTCCCGTCGCCAGGAAATGCCAGAGGATCTCGACGCGGTAGGGATGCCCGACGGCGTGTAGCCAGTCGGCTTCCGACGGTCGTCTGGTCAATGCGCACCGGCCGCCGGGGCGGCGGTCGAGCGACGGTGCAGCGAGTGCACGACCGAACGCGCGCGGCCCCGGACGCCACAGGGGACGGTGGGCGCCGGGGCCGCGGAGCGTCCGCGAGATCCCAGCGTGCGCTCGGGCGGCCTCGTTGCCAGGGGGAGACACGAGGCACGTGGCACGCAGTTCGGGCGGCTGGGGGATCGCCCGTGGGACGCTCGCAGCACCATCGCGAGGAGACTGACTGCCCTGCGCTCCGGTTGCTAGTTCGCGCCGGTATACCGTTTCGGTACATCCCAGCGGTCAAATAGCCGTTGTCGTTTGCGAGAGCGTGCGGGTGTGATCTAGGGTGCGGCGACGGTCACCGGTCGGGGATTCGGGAGTGGTGGGCAAAGCTGCACCAAGCGGGGTCGTTGCGAGAGTGACGTTGGCGACGATCGTCGTCGCCCCGGAGTCCCTCACTCGCTACGCCGTCGGCCGCAGGGTCGAGGCGCGGTTCGGCGCCGCGAGCGGGATCCTCCGGACCCGGTTCCAGCACGCCTACGACCTCGTCCCGAAGCTCTTGGATGCCGAGCTGATCAGAGTCGTCGGGACCCGGCCGACCCGTCCCGGCAAGGAGCCGACGCACCTGTACGCGGCAACGCAGGCAGGCGTGGCGGATTGGCGCGAGTGGCTCGCCGCCCCGATCACGATGCCCGACGCGATGACGAGAGCGTTGTCGCGGCTCTATGCGGTGCGGGAAGGCGACTACGCGACGATGCTGGCGATCATCGACCGCTACGAAGCAACGCTCCAGGCCGCCGTCCAGCAAGCGGTCGATCTCGGCCCTCCGGCGGATGTCGCCGACCGCATCGGCCTGCTGTGGAACAGACGCGAGCTGGTCGCGCAGCTGCAGTGGTGCCAGCACGCGCGGGACATCGTCTACGAGGAGATGTCCGAGAGGGACCTGCGGTGACGCTGCTCGCGCTCTCCGGCGTCTCGCTGCGCTTCCCGACGGTCACCGCGCTGGCCGACATCTCATTCGAGATCGTGGCGGGCGAGCTGGTGGTCGTTTGGGGTCCAGCGCGCTCCGGCCGCACGACGCTGCTGGAGGTCGCCTCCGGATGGCGCAAGCCAGACAGCGGCGCCGTCGTGTTCGCGGGCAGGTCACCGCGCGCGAGCCTCGGCCGACACCGGGGCTTTGCGGTCGTCCCCAGCGCGGACGCAGCGCTGCTCGGCCACGAGGACCTCGTGATCGACCAGGTCGCCTATCCGGCGCTGCGCGTCATGCCGCGCTGGCGTGCACAGGCTGCGGCCGACGCGGCGCTGCGTCGCTGCGGCGTCGAGGACCTCGGTCAGACGCCGATGACCGCGCTTTCGCACTCAGAGCGAATCCGCGTGCTGCTCGCGCGAGCGCTCGTGCGTGAGCCTCGCCTCGTGCTGATGGACGAGCCGACCGCCGGCCTCTCCCACACCGAGAGCGAGCGCTTCCTGACGCTGGTGCAATCGCTCGTGCGCGACGGCATCGCCGTGCTGATGACCGACGACGCCGAGGGGTCCGCGCTCGTTCCCGGCGCGCGCGTGTTGACGATGCAGAGGGGGACGCTGCGGGGCGCGAACCCTTCGCCGCCGGCCGATGTCATCACGTTGGAGCAGCGGCGCGCCGAGCTGGGCGCATGACGCTCCGGCTGGAGCACGTCTCGCGGCACTTCAGCGTCGGTGGCGAGATCGTGCGGGCGGTCGACGACGTCTCGCTGGAGATCGACCGGGGAGAGCTGATCGCGCTCTACGGGCCGAGCGGCTCCGGCAAGTCGACGCTGCTGCTGATCGCCGCTGGCCTGGAGGCGCCCGACCATGGCGCCGTCACCTGGGACGGCGAGCCGGTCCCGCTGCGCGGTCGCGCGGCGGATCGCTGGCGGCGCGACACGCTCGGCGTCGTGCTCCAGCAGCCGCAGCTCGTCGAGGGCGTGCCGCTGCATCGCAGTGTGGGCCTGCGGCTGGAGGCGCGTGGAATGCGCCGCTCCAACGCGCGACTCGCCGGCATCCGCATGCTGAGAGACGTGGGCCTCGGCCACCGCGTCGCCCACCAACCCGGCCAGCTCTCCGCGGGTCAACGCCAGCGGGCCGCGATCGCGAGAGCGCTGACGACCGACCCGCACCTGATCCTCGCCGACGAGCCGACCGGCACCCTCGACTCGCACGCGAGCGCACAAATCATCGAGTTGCTCGACGGCCTCGCGCGCGAGCGCGAGCGCGCGGTCCTGATCGTCACCCACGACCCCGCGCTGGCCCAGCGCGCCGACCGCGTGCTGCGGCTTGAGGACGGCCGGCTGGCCGAGCTCGAACGGGACGGCACCGACCTCAGCCCGACACCATGAGCGAGTCCCCGGCCACGCACGAAGCCGCCGAGCGCGCCGAACGCTCCGCGTGGATCCGCCTCGGCACGCTGCTGACGCTCTACGGCGGTCGGCTGAGGCGTCAGTGGCTCCAAGAGCTGCTCGCGGGGGCCGGGATCGCGACAGGGGTGATGCTGGTCTTCGGTGTGCTCGCGGCCAACACGAGCATCACCAGCTCAGCACGCGAGATCCTCAACGGGATCGCGGGCCACGCACAGCTGCAGCTCCTCGCGCGCGGTGGGAACGGATTCGACGCGCGACTGATCCGGGAGGTCCGAGCGGCGCCGGGAGTTCAGGCCGCGTCGGCGGTGCTTCAGACGCACGCGACGGTGCGATATGGGCGGCGCGTCGCAGGCGTGGATCTGGTTGGGGTGGACGACGCTTACACGAGACTCGACGGCGTCGCCGCTCGACCGGCCCTGTCCGGAGTGTTCTCACTCCCGGGGCTCTACCTGTCCGCCCGCTCCGGCCAGACGCTCGGCATAGAGGTCGGCAGCGCACCGTCGCGTCCGGTGACGATCGACGTGCGTGGCCGCGCTCGGCGGATCCCAGTCATCGGCGTGTTCGGTCCTACGGAGATCGGCGCGTCCGCTGACACGCTCACCGCGTCGACCTCGCTGCGCCGTGCGGAGCGGCTCAGCGGGCTGACTGGTCGCGCGACGCGCATCCTCGTGGTCGCACGAGAAGGCGAGGAGTCACGTGCGCTTCGATCGCTCGACCACATCGCGCGCACGAACGGGTTGGAGGCGGGGCAGGTGGACGACGAGCTCCGCGCGCTCTCTGTCGCGACCGAGCCGAACGATCAGTCCACGACGCTCTTCGCGGCAATCGCCGCGCTCGTCGGCCTCTTGTTGACCACGATGGCGATGCTGCTCACCGTGCCCGAGCGACGGCGCGAGCTGGCCCGCATGCGCATCGTCGCCGGATTTTCGTCGCGCCAAGCGGCGCAGGTGCTGCTCTTCCAGGCGGTGCTCCTCGGCGCAGTCGCGTCGGCCGTGGGGATTGTCGCCGGCGACGTGCTGGCGCGCAGCGCAGCCCAGGCGCCGCCCGGCTACCTCGCGTTCGCCTTCCCGATCGGCTCCGGGATTCACGTGCAGGCGTGGATGGTCGTCGTCGCGATGCTCGGCGGCACGCTGTGCACCTGCGTCGCCGCCGCGACGCCGCTGGCCGACCTGCGAGCGGGGCGGGCGTTGAACGCGATCTATGGCGGAGCGGGCCAGCCTGGGCAGAGCATCTCACGGGCCGTCCGCGTCCGGCTCGCGCTCGGCGCGGTTGCACTCGTCGTGTTCGCTTCGGTCCTCGTCGCGCTGGCTCCGACGCTCACCTCGCTGACGCTCGGCGTGCTGATCGTCGCGACGCTGCTGGCGATGCCCGCGCTCCTCTCCATACTGCTGCTTGCCGCGGACCAGCTCGAGCGGCTCGACCGCGCGCCGCCGCTCGTGATCCCCGTCGGCGCGCTGCGCGCCGCGCCCGTGCGCTCGCTCGCGCTGGCAGCGACGTGCGCGGTCGCGGTGTGCGGCGCGCTCTCGATCGGCGGCGCCCGCGACGATCTGCTGCGAGGGCTCGACCAGAGCGACTACTACGGGACCGCCGACATCTGGGTGAGCCAGCGAGGCGACGCGCTCGGCCTCGAGCCGTTCCGGCCGCCGGCGGGCATTGCCGCGCTTCCCGGCATCGCGAACGTTCGCGAGTACACGGGCGGCCTGCTCGACATCGGCGACCGGCGCACCTGGATCATCGCCCGCTCGGCGCAGGACTCAACCATGGTGCCGAGCGCGCAGGTCCGCCAAGGCAACGCTGCGACTGCCAACGCGCGCCTGCGCACGACCGGCTGGGTCACGGTGTCCGATCAGCTCGCGCGAGAGGCCGGTCTCTCACCCGGATCGATCGTCCGACTCCCGACGCCCACCGGACCCCACGCCTACCGCGTCGCAGCGATCACGACGAATCTCGGCTGGGGACCGGGAGCGATCGTCATCAACGCGAACGACTACCGCCGCGACTGGGCATCCCACACGCCCACCGCCCTGGAGGTCGACCTCCGGCACGGTGCCTCCCCGACGCGGGTCGTACACGAGGTCCGGGCCATGCTCGGACCGGTGACGGGCCTCCAGGTCAAGACCACCCCGCAAGCCGTTGCGGACGCCCATCGGATCGTCAGCGACGGCCTGGCGCGGCTCGGCCAGATCTCGACGCTGCTGCTGATCGCCGCAGCGATCGCGACGGCCGTCGCGATGATCGCGACGATCCGGGATCGACGACCGCAGCTCGCCGCCTACGCGATCGAGGGATGGGGGCGCGCGGCGCTGTGGCGCGCGCTCATGATCGAGACTGCCCTGATCCTCCTGGCCGGCTGCCTCGCGGGGGCGATCGCCGGGACGTACGGCCACTACCTGCTGTGCCGCTGGCTCGAGCAGGTGACGTCGTTCCCGGCACCGTGGTCGTGGTCGCCTGGGTCGATCGCGCCCGTGTGCGCGCTGCTCGCCGGCGTTTCGCTGTTCATCACCGCGGTGCCCGGGTACTTCGCTGCCCACCCCCGCGCGCGGCTCGCCGTCGACCGCGCCTGACGCAGCCGCCGGCAAGCAACCGACGATCGGCGATGATCGGGCCGGTGCTCGCGATGCTCAGGATCGTCATCCAGCTCGTCAAGTACGAGGCGATCGTCGTGTCTCAGACACGGCGCGAGATCCGCAGATGGACTGTCGCTGCGGCGACGATCCCCGACCCGCTCCTCCGAGAGACGGCGACATGCGCCATCGCCATCGATGCGAGCAACGCCGAGGCCGCCGCCGCGTTCGCCGTGATGGCGCCGCGATCGCTCACCGGTGTCGCCGTCGAGCTGCTCGTCGCGTACCAGATCCTGCTCGACTACGTGGACGCGCTCGGGGAGCGCATCTGCGCCGACCGCCTTCTACGCAACCTCGCGATCGGCATGGCGCTGACCGCCGCATTCGCCCGACCGGGCGCGACGCTCGCGCTTGACCCGCTCGGCGACGACGGCGGCTACCTCGTCGCGCTCGTCACCGCTTGCCGCTCGCGGCTCTGGCAGCTCCCGTCTGCAGCTGCAGTCGAGCCGCAGGCACAGGCGGCCGCCGAACGCTGCGCCCAAGCCCTCGCGCACACTCATGCCGCCGCGGAACGTGGGACATGCGAGGGCCTGCGCGAGTGGACAGCCGCGCAGCCCGCGACAATGGGCTATGCATGGTGGGAGATCGCGGCAGCCGGCAACTCCGACCTCGCGATCCTCGCGCTGCTTGCGGCAGCGGCGGATCCTGCGACGACGACGGCTGACGCTGCCGCAGTCGCCACGGCCTACTGGCCGCACGTGTGCGTGCTCTCAACCCTGCTCGACAGCCTCGTCGACTACGAGCGCGACGCCGCGACCGACAACTTCTCATTCGTGTCGCGGTATCCGAAGCACGCCGCGATGGAAGACGCATTGTTCCAGGCGACGGAACGCTCGCTCAGCTCGGTCAGACTGCTGCGTCACAGCCACGCGCACACGATGATCGTGTGCGGGGTCGCCGGCTACTACGCCGCTTCGGCATTGCCCGGAAGCCTCGCCTCGCACATCGCGCCGGACGTGCTCGCGACGCTTGGCCCCAAGGCCAAGCCGATCACCCTCGCGCTCCGTGCGCGCCATCGATTCCGGGCTTCGCATCAGCCGTAGCCGCAGATCACGGCTGCAGCTCGGCGCGGGCCCGGAGCGTCCGGGGGACACGCCGCCCCGGAATTGCGGCGCGCCGCCCCGGCGCCCTCCGGGGGGCTCCCGAGCGGCGTCGCCTTCCCCCGCGCCGCCCGGGAGAATCCCGGACCCCATCCCGGGCCAAATCGGTCCGAGACACCGCACGGAGACGCCGGATCCCCCGGCACACCCCCGCACGCACGCTGGCCTCCCCAAACGCGCACGTCTACGAAACCCGCCGGCCGCCGAGCTGGCGCATTGACGCGGGGATGGGTGCCCCGCGCCGGCCGCCGGCGGGCCGTCCTCTCAGAGATCCACCACGCGCAATCTCGGCGCCCGCTCGCGCAGCTGCTCGGCGACGACGCGCCGGTGGCAGTGCGCCGGCTCGGCCTCCAGGCACAGCAGCGCGGTCTTCGGCGCGCTGCGCCTGCTCAGCTCGGCCGCGAGCGCGTCGAGCTCGGCGCCGGCCGTCCGCTCGAGATGCGGGCGGAAGGCCTCGCGCGCCTGTCGCGTCGCGCCGCTTCTGAACAGCGGCTTGATCTCCGGCGGCGTGCCGAGCGTCTTGCGGTGCTCGTAGGCGATGCCCTCGTGAGCGAGCCGCGCGGCCAGCTTCGTCTTCGACATCCCCGGCCGGCGCGACTGCGGGCGATAGCGGACGTCGATCACGCGCCGCACGCCGGCGCTGCGCAGCTCCGCCGCGAGCGCGTCCGGCGTCAGTCGCTCGTAGCCGATCGTCCAGAGGTTGGGCACGGGGAACGATGATCCACCGACAGGCGGTGCGCGGCAAGCCCGCCGCCGGTCGCCCGCCGCCGGCGGCCGGGCGCCGTGGCACCATGTCGCGCGATGACGGCGTTCGGCGGCTTCCCACCCGGTGCGCTCGCGTTCCTGCGCGAGCTGGAGGCCAACAACGACCGCGACTGGTTCAAGGCCAACCGGGCGCGCTACGACGAGCTGCTGCTCGGCCCGGCGAGAGCGCTCGGCGAGGACCTCGCCGCCGCCGGCTTCGGACGCCCGCACACGTTCCGTCCCTACCACGACACGCGCTTCCATCCCGGGCCGCCGATCAAGGAGCAGCTCGGGCTGGCGGTCGGCTACGAGGGCGCCGGCGGCTACTACGTCGAGCTGTCGCTCGACGGGCTGTTCCTCGCCGCCGGGCTGCACAACCCGGCGCCGGACCAGGTCGAGCGGATCCGCCGCCTGGTCGCCGACGCGCGCACGGCCAGACCGCTCGCGGCGGCGATCGAGCACGCGCAGGCGGCCGGCCTCTCACTCAACGAGCCGGAGCTCGTGCGCGCGCCGCGCGGCTACCCGCTCGACCATCCGCGCATCGATCTCCTGCGCCGCCGCGCGCTGACGGTGTCCCGCCGTTACCCGCTCGCGAGATGGATCCACGGTCCGGGCGCCGGCAGACGCATTCGCGCCGAGCTCGACGCCGCGACACCGCTCGTGCGCTGGCTGCGCGAGCGCGTCGGCCCGAGCGAGCGGCCGCGGCCGAGACGCTGAGGCACGGCGCGCCCGTCAGGTTCCGGCGGGGCGGCGGTGCGAGACCGACGGGAAGCGCGCGAAGTCGCGGTCGAGCGTGACGACCTCCGCGCCGTGCTCGGCGGCGAGCGCGGCGATCACGGCGTCGGCGACGAGGTCGCCGCTCGCGTCCCCCTCGTCGCACAGCTCGCGCAGCAGCGGCAGATGACGCGGCCCCGGGCCGATCGGGAGATGCGCCGGTTGGGCGCAGGTCGCCTCGACGAACGCGAACGCCTCGGCGCGCGGCGTCGGCACCTCGAAGACGCGGCGGCTCGTCGCGAGGCGCAGGAACGATCCCCACACGACCGCCGGCACGGCGAAGCGCGCCTGCGCGGAGAGCATCCCGTCGAACCATGCGCGCACCGGCGCGTGCTGCGCATGATCCTCGCGATGAGCGGCGAGCACCACGTTGACGTCGAGCAGCAGCACCGCTCAGCGGCGGTCGTCGAGCTCGACGCCCTCGTCGAGCGCCTCGAGCAGCGCGCGGTTGGAGCTCAGATCGATCCCCGGCCGCGGGCCCGTGCCTCCGCGGAAGACCGGCACCGGCGGACCCGCGGGTGCCACGTCGGACGCGGACAGCTCGCGCTGCAGGGCGGCGTCAAGCACCTCGCCAAGCGTCTGGCCGCGCTCGTGCGCCCGCCGTCTCGCGGCGATCAGCAGCTCGTCAGAGATCGACACCGTGGTGCGCATGATGCTCAGTCTATTGCATCACATGCATCACCCGGCATCGAACCGTGTCATGGGATGCACTACGGGTAGTGTCTCGCGCGATGCCACGCGAGGCGACGCAGGCGCGAACGGTCACGGTGCACGGGGTGGAGGTGCCGAAGCTCGGCTACGGCACCTGGCTCGTCGAGGGCGAGGACGCGTATGAGGGCGTGCTCGACGCGCTCGCGCTCGGCTATCGCCACGTCGACACCGCGCGCGCGTACGGCAACGAGCGCCAGGTCGGTCGCGCGCTCGCCGACGCCGGCGTGCCGCGCGAGGAGATCTGGCTGACGACGAAGGTCTGGTACGAGCATGCCGAGCCGGACGTGCTCGGGCGCGTCTTCGAGCAGCAGCTCGCCGATCTGCGGGTCGAGCACGTCGACCTCCTGCTGCTGCACTGGCCGGCGGCGCAGACGCCGCTCGCGGACACGCTCGGCGCGATGGACCGCCTGCGCGAGCAGGGGTTGGCGCGTCGCATCGGCGTCTCGAACTTCCCCGCGCCGCTGCTGCGCGAGGCGCTTGCGCTCGCGCCGATCTTCTGCGACCAGGTCGAGTACCACCCCTATCTGCCGCAGGGGCCGGTCATGCACGAGTGCCTCGAGCACGACCTGCTGCTGACCGCCTACTCGCCGTTCGCGCACGGCCACGTGCACGACGACGCGACGCTGTGCGAGATCGGCGCGCGGCACGGCAAGTCGGCCGGCCAGGTCGCGTTGCGGTGGCTGCTCGACCAGCCCAATGTCGTCGCGATCCCGAAGGCCTCCTCGCATGCGCGCCGGGCCGAGAACCTCGACGTCTTCGACTTCGCGCTCGACGACGACGAGCGCGCCGCGGTCGCCGCGCTCTCGGAGCGGCGCCTGCGCACGGCCGACCCGCCGTGGGCGCCCGCGTGGGACTGAGCGCGGCCGTCCGGCGCACTCAGGCAGCTCCCAGGAATCTCCCAGGCTCGTTCGCCATCATCCGTGCATGGAGACCGCGAACGGCAACGGGCCCGCGCGGGTGCTCGTCGTCGACGACGAGCCGAACATCGTCGACGTCATCTCGATGGCGCTGCGCTACGAGGGCTTCGAGGTCGCCTCCGCGGGGACGGGCGCCGAGGCGCTGTCCGCCGTCCGCACGCAGCGCCCGCACGTGATGCTGCTCGACGTGATGCTCCCCGACATGGAGGGCTTCGACGTCGCTCGGCGGCTCGGCGCCGAGCATGCCCGCGTGCCGATCATCTTCCTGACCGCGCGCGACGCGACCGAAGACAGAGTGCGCGGGCTCACCGTCGGCGGCGACGACTACGTCACGAAGCCGTTCAGCCTGGAGGAGCTGGTCGCGCGCGTGCGCGCGCTGCTGCGTCGCTCCGGCGCCGCCGAGGCGGCCTCGTCGGTGCTCACGTTCGCCGACGTCGAGCTGGACGACGACGCGCACGAGGTCGCGCGCGCCGGCAAGCTGATCGAGCTGACGCCGACCGAGTACCGCCTGCTGCGCTACCTGATGCTCAACCCGCGGCGCGTGCTCTCGCGCCAGCAGCTGCTCGAGCACGTGTGGGACTACGACTTCGGCGGCGACGCGCGCGTGCTGGAGACCTACGTCAGCTACCTGCGGCGCAAGCTCGACGAGCACGGCCCGCCGCTGATCCACACCGTGCGCGGCGTCGGCTACGTGCTGCGGCTGCCCCGCGGGGGTGCCGACGCCGGCCACGTGGCCGGCAGAGGCGGGCCCCCCAGGCCGTAGTCATGCATTCGCTGCGGGCACGTCTCGTCGCCGGTCTGCTCGCGCTCGCCGCGATCGGGCTGCTCGTGCTCGGCGGGATCACCTACGCCGAGCAGCGCTCGTTCCTGCTCGACCGCATCGACCAGCAGCTGCGCGCGGCGACGCCGCCGATCTCCGCCGCGCTGGACGGGCGCATGTTTCCCGGGCGCCCGTTCGGCGGACTCGGGCGCGGCGGGCCCGGCTTCGGGCTGCCCGCCGGAACGTACGGCGAGCGGCGCGACTCGACCGGCACCGTCGTCGACAGCACGATCGTGCGCGGCTACCGCGACACGACGACGACCGCGCCCGCCCTGCCCGCGAGCCTGCCGCTCGACGCGTACCGGACGGTCGCGGGCGGGCGCTATCGCGTGCTCGCGACGCTGGATCCCGACACCGGCGGCGTCAACGTCGTCGCGATCCCGCTGCATGAGACCGCGCAGACGCTCCATCGCCTCTTCTTCGTCGAGCTGCTCGTGATCGGCGCGGTGCTGCTCGCGCTCGGGCTCGCCGGGCGCTTCGTCGTGCGCGTCGGGCTGCTGCCGCTCGAACGGATGGGCCACACGGCCGGCGCGATCGCCGGCGGCGACCTGTCGCACCGCGTCGAGCCGGCCGACCCGCGCACCGAGGTCGGGAGGCTCGGGCTCGCGCTCAACGCCATGCTGGAGCGGCTCGAGCGCGCGTTCGCCGGGCAGAAGGCGAGCGAGGAGCGTCTGCGCCGCTTCCTCGCCGACGCCTCGCACGAGCTGCGCACGCCGTTGCAGTCGATTCGCGGCTATGCGGAGCTGTTCCGCATCGGCGCGGCGCGCGAGCCGGCGGAGGTCGAGAAGTCGATGCGCCGGATCGAGCAGGAGTCGGCGCGCATGGGCGTGCTCGTGGACGACCTGCTGACGCTCGCGCGACTGGGGGAGACGCGCGACGGCGAGCGCGTCGCGGTCGACCTCGGCGCGCTCGCGCGCGACGTCGTCTCGGATGCGCGCGTGACGGCTCCGGAGCGCGCAATCGAGCTGCACGTCGAGGGCCCCTCGGGCGCCGCGACCGTCCTCGGCGACCCGCACGAGCTGACGCAGGTGCTCGCGAACCTGCTGCGCAACGCGCTCGTCCACACGCCCGACGGCACGCCGATCGAGGTGAACGTCGCACGTGCGGGGGAAGCGGCACGGGTGCGCGTGCGCGACCACGGGCCGGGCCTGCCGGCGGGCGAGAACCCGCGCGCGCTGTTCGAGCGCTTCTGGCGCGCGGACGCCGGCCGCACGCGCGGACGCGGCGGCGCGGGGCTCGGGCTGGCGATCGTGGCGGGCGTCGTGGAGCGTCACGGCGGCCGGGTGGAGGCGGCCGACGCACCGGGCGGCGGTGCGCTGTTCACGGTCGAGTTGCCGCTTGCGCCGGTTTCGAGAGTGGTGCCTGCGGGATATCAGCACTCCACGTGAGTCGCCTCGCCCGCCAGACCCCCATCGCCCGCCTGCTCGCCGTCATGCTCGCCGCCGCGCTGCTGCTCGCGGTAGCCGGCTGTGGCTCCAGCAAGCCCGGGTACTGCTCGGATCGCAGCAGACTGGAGAGCTCGATCAGGGAACTCAACCCGTCGAGCGGGTTGAGCGGCATCGAGTCGCAGCTGAGGACCATCCAGAGCAACGCAAACGCGCTCGTCGCCTCGGCGAAGAGCGACTTCCCGACCGAGACGGCCGCGATCAGAACGTCGATCGACACGTTCTCCGGCGCGATCAGAGCGCTGCCCTCGAACCCCTCGCCGTCGCAGATCGCCTCGCTCGCGACCGACGCCTCGAGCGTCGTGAGCGCGGTCAACGGCTTCGTCGACGCGACGAAGTCGAAGTGCGAATGAGGCGGCTCGGTCAGGGTCCGGGCGGCGCCTCCGCGAGCACGTCCGCGACCCGCGAGATCCCCTCGATCCACGCGGCCGCGGCCGGATCGACCGCCGCGGCGAGGTCGAGCAGGTCGCGGTATCGCGCTTCGACCGGGACGTCGAGCAGCGAGTGGTGATGCGCGATGTCGTTGCGCATCTGCGAGACGCGGTCAGCGGACCGGCAACGTCGTTGCGCAGTCCTGAGCTGTGGCGGAACGCACGATGCAGGGAGATGTACGGCTCGTAGCTCGCCGGGCTTCAACACGTCGGGGTCGACGATCCACGAGCGCAAGCTGTCCGGCGGCTGGCTTGTTGCGAGCTGGTGGTCGATCGCGTTGCGAACGAGCACTTCGACATGGTGGATCGTCTCCAAGCACGCGCTGGCCAGCCGAGCGTTCCATACATACAGTCGGGCGGCCAGATCCTTTTCGTCGCTTCCTGCGACGTGCACGTACGGAGCGAGCCGCGCCCGCGTGATCCAGCGGTCGATCTCGGTGGATGACAGATCTGTGGTGTAGACGGTCAAGAGAGGCTCTCGCTATTATCGAAACACGCCCCAGGACCCGCCTCTGCCCCTCACGGGGTATGCGCCTGGGGCGATTCACGTTAATGTTGGAGGCATGACGATAGGCATAGCGCAGGCGCTGGTCTACACGAATTGTGTTTGCCAGTATGGATCTGTGATTATGCGATCGGGGGGTGGTGGACGGTGATCGCCAAGCGGCTTGCGCTCGCCGCCGCGGCGGCGTTCGTGACGGTCAACATCTGGACCGGGGCGCCGCTCGTCGCGCTGTGGGTCGGATCGCAGACGGCGGGCCCGACTGGCATCAGCATGACGGCGGTGTTCGTCGTCGTGGTGGTGCTGCTCGCGCTCGTGCTCGCGCTGACGACGCTGCTCACCCGCATCAACGCGCGCTATGACCGGCTCGTCGGCCGCAACGTCGACCGCCGCGTGCTGCCGTGGATGCGCTCGATGCGCAGCGAGCGCGAGGTCTACGTGAAGGAGCGCCAGGGCGTGAACGCGGTCGAGCGCGTGGTCGTCGTCAGCGTGAGCGCCGCCGTGCTCGTCTTCAACGTGTGGTTCTTCTTCTTCGCCGGCTCGCCCGTCGGCTGAGTGGGGAAACGCCGGCAGTGCGCCGCAGGCGGGCCCGCTACGCCTTCGCCGGCTCTCCGGCCGCCTCGACCGGATGGCACGCCGCCTCGCGCCCCGGCCGCAGCGGCGCGCCGCTGACGGCGCACTCGTAGTCCGCGGCGAGCCGCAGCGGCGTGTCGCCGCCGGGCTCGGGCTCGGTCTCCAGCACGCGCGGGTCGATCGTCAGCCATGCGATCAGGCCGCCGAGCGCGGCGAGCGCGGCGGCCGCCGCCATCGCCGCGTGGAAGCCGTGCGTCATCGCCGCCGGTTGATAGAACGCGTCGCCGGTCAGGCCGCCGATCAAGGGGAAGACCGCGACCGCGAACAGTCCGGCCACGCGTGAGACGGCGTTGTTGATCCCCGACGCGATCCCGGCGTGGCGCGCGTCGGCGGCGGCCAGCACGGTCGCCGTCACCGGCGCCACCACCAGCGTCAACCCGAGCCCGAACACGACGACCGCCGGCAGCACGCTGCCCACGTAGGAGTCGCCGGGCGAGATCCGCGTCATCAGCAGCAGGCCGCACGCGATCCCGAGCGGGCCGACCGTCAGCGGCAGCCGCGGCCCGACCCGCTGCGCCAGCGCGCCCGCGCGCGCTGACAGCGTCAGCATCAGCGCCGTCACCGGCAGCGACGCCGCGCCCGCCGCGACCGGCGACCAGCCCATCGCGATCTGCAGGAACGCCACGAGCAGGAAGAAGACGCCGCCGAGCGCGGCGTACACCACGACCGTCACGAGGTTCGCCGCGCTGAACTGGCGGTTGCGGAACAGCGACAGCGGCAGCATCGGGCTCTCCGCGCGCCGCTCGACCAGCAGGAACGCCGCGAGCGCGACCACGCCGAGCGCCGCCGCGACGACGACCCCCGCGCTCCGCCCGCCGCCCGGCGCCTCGATCAGCGCGTACGTCGAGCCCGCCAGCCCGACCGCCGCGAGCGCGGCGCCGAGCACGTCGAGCCGGCCGGCGGCCAGCGGGTCGCGCGTCTCCGGCACCCGTCGCGGCGCCATGAACGCGACGAACGCGCCGAGCGGCAGGTTGATCAGGAACACCGCCCGCCACGACACCGCGCCGACCAGCCAGCCGCCGAGCAGCGGCCCGAGCGCCGCGCCGACGCCCGTCAGCCCCGACCACGCGCCGATCGCGCGCGCCCGGTCGGCGCGGCGGAAGCTGCCCTCGATCATCGCCAGCGACCCCGGCGTCAGCAGCGCGCCGCCGACGCCCTGCAGCGCGCGCGCCGCGATCAGCACCGCGGCGCTCGGCGCCGCCGCGCACAGCGCCGAGGCGAGCGTGAACCACACGACGCCGACGGTGAAGACGCGCCGGCGCCCGTGGCGGTCGCCGAGCGAGCCGCCGAGCAGGATCAGCGACGCGAGCGTCAGCAGGTAGCTGTTCAGCACCCACTGGAGCTGCGAGGTGGTCGCCCCGAGGTCGTGTCCGATCGCCGGCAGCGCGACGTTCACCACCGTCCCGTCGAGGAACGCGATCCCCGACCCGAGCACCGCGACGGCCAGCACCCAGCGGCCGGGACCGCTCTCGAAGGCGATCGTCCCGGCGCCGTCCTCGCTCACGGCTCGGCGACCTTCGCGACCGCCGCGGACGCGGCGCCGGAGAGCGCATCGCGCCGCGCGACCTCCGCGCGCACGCGCGGCGCGACCTCCGTCCCCAGCAGCTCGATCGCGCGCAGCACCTTGGCGTGCGCGAGTCCGCCCATGCCCATGTGCGCGAGGAAGCGCGTGTGGCCGAACAGCTCGTGCTGGGCGAGGATCTTCTCGGCCACCTGCCGTGGATCGCCGACGAACAGGTGCCCGCGCGGCGTGCGCCCGGCCTCGAACTGCTGGCGCACGATCGGCGGCCAGCCGCGCTCGCGCCCGATGCGGTTCATCATCGTCGCGTAGGCGGGGAACAGCTCGTCCGCCGCCTGCTGTGCATCGTCGGCGACGTGCGCGTGCGAGTTGATCGCGAGCTGCGCGCGCTCGGCGTCGTGCCCGCTGCGCTCCAGCGCCTCGCGGTAGAGGTCGGCGAACTGGACGAAGCGCGCCGGCTCGCCGCCGATGATCGCGATCACCAGCGGCAGGCCGAGCAGCCCGGCGCGCATGACCGAGGCGGGCGTGCCGCCGACGCCGATCCACACCGGCAGCGGGTCCTGCACGGGACGCGGGTAGACGCCCGCGTCGTCCAGGGCGGTGCGATGCCGGCCCGAGCCCGCCCACGTCACGCGCTCGGAGGAGCGCAGCGCCAGCAGCAGCTCGAGCTTCTCGGCGAACAGCTCGTCATAGTCGTCGAGGGAGGCGCCGAACAGCGGATAGGACTCGGTGAACGATCCGCGCCCGGCGATGATCTCCGCGCGGCCGCCGGAGAGCCCGTCGAGCGTCGCGAACTGCTCGAAGACGCGCACCGGGTCGTCGGTCGAGAGCACCGTCACCGCGCTCGACAGGCGGATCCGCCGCGTGCGGCTCGCCGCCGCCGCGAGCGCGACGGCCGGCGACGAGACGGCGAAGTCGGGGCGGTGGTGCTCGCCGACGCCGAAGACGTCGAGCCCGACCGCGTCGGCCAGCTCGATCTCCTCGACCAGCTCGCGCAGGCGGCGGGCGGCGTCCTCGCCATCCGGCATGTCGGCGAAGCTCGTGACGCCGATCTCCATGCGATCACCCTACGCGCTCGGCGCCCGCCTGCGCGGGCCCCGCTGGCGCACCGATCTGCGCGGGCCGGGCATGCTCTGTCCATGCACGTCTTCATCGCGGGGGCGAGCGGCGCGATCGGCCGCTCGTTGATCCCCCTCCTCACCAGCAACGGGCACACCGTCACCGGCACGACGCGCAGCGCCGCCAGAGCGGATGCGCTGCGCGCGCTCGGCGCCGAGCCGGTCGTGCTCGACGGCCTCGACCGCGACGCCGTCCTCGCCGCCGTCGCGACGGCCAGACCGGACGCGATCGTCCACCAGATGACCTCGCTGGCGTCGGCCTTCTCCGACGTGCGCCACGTCGAGCGCTCGTTCGCGCAGACGAACCGCCTGCGCAGCGAGGGGACCGATCTCCTGCTGGAAGCCGCGCGCGCGACCGGCGTCGAGCGCGTGATCGCGCAGAGCTTCACGAGCTGGCCCTACGCCCGCGTCGGCGGGCCGGTCAAGACGGAGGAGGATCCGCTCGACGACGACCCGCCGGCGGAGCTGCGCACGACGCTCGCGGCGATCCGTCACCTGGAGGAGCGCGTGACGGGCGCCGGCGGCGTCGCGCTGCGCTACGGCGGCTTCTACGGGCCGGGGACCGGCGCCGCGCCCGGCGGCGAGCAGTGGGAGGCGGTGCGGGCGCGCAAGTTCCCGCTCGTCGGCGACGGCGGCGGCCTGTGGTCGTTCGTGCACATCGAGGACGCCGCCGCCGCGACGCTCGCGGCGCTCGAGCGGTGGACGCCGGGCCAGCTCTACAACGTCTGCGACAACGAGCCGGCGCCCGTGCGCGAGTGGCTGCCGGCGCTCGCGCGCGCGGCCGGCGGCAAGCCGCCGCGCCACCTGCCGCGCTGGGCGGCGCGGCTGTTCGCGGGCGAGCACGTCGTCACGATGATGTGCGAGAGCCGCGGCGCCTCGAACGCGAAGGCGAAGGCCGCGCTCGGCTGGGAGCCGCGCTGGCCGACGTGGCGCGAGGGCTTCGCGGCGCTCGGCAGCGGCACCCGCTGATCGGCGCCAGAGCCGCGCTCGCGGCCGCATTTCTCATGCGAACACACGTTCGCTATACTTCGGCTACGGGCCCTTCACAACGCGGCCCAGCGACAGCCGTAGCCTCCGGTTCCAGAGCTAACCTAGTCGCAGATCCAGCACCCCATCGGACGGAAAGGAGTGAGGCACCATGACGCGGATAGAGGCCGAGCAGGCCGCTCGAGACCTGCTGACAACAACCTGGCGCTTCAACCCGGACGAGGGGATTTGCCAGCTTCCAATCAGCCCTAGCTATATCGCGGAGCGGCTCGGGCTCAAGGTGCACCAGGCATATCTGGAGCCTGACGTGTCGGGCATGCTGGCAAAGCGCGAGGGCCAGGACGCAGAGATATACGTCAACGCAGGCGACAGCGAGGCTCGGCAGCGCTTCTCGTGTGCGCATGAGCTTGGGCATTACGTGCAGCGCGTGTCGGGAAACGAGGATGACAGCTTCGGCTACATCGACCGACGGGGCCCAACAGCTTCGCAAGGCACCGAGCCCGAAGAGATCTTCGCGAATCAGTTCGCAGCCGAGCTTTTGATGCCTGCACACTTCGTGCGGAAGTACGCGGCCGACCTGGGACCAGCGGGAATGGCCGCCAAATTTGGCGTTTCGGTTGGTGCGATGAAGATCCGATTCGACACGCTGGGGCTGTGACCGAGGAGGCGGCAGAACCGGCGTCATCGCCGAGCGCCGCTCGCGGGCACGCGAGCGGCCCTGTGTCGGCCGAAGAGGTCGCCCATCGGGTTCGTGCGGCCAGAGCGCGAGCAGATGACGCCGAGACTGACTCCGGTCTGCGCAGATGGCTCGGCTTCGGCGCCCTGGGACTCATGGCCGCCCAGCTTGTGATCGCCGACACCGCGTTCTTCTTGTACGGCTTGGAGAACAGTTGGGACATACCAGTCGCGGCGATCAACGTCTGGCTCGGCTCGACGGTCGTGCAGGTCGTGGTGGTCGTCCATACGGTCGCTCGATATCTCTTTCCGGCGAATGGCCGCGGCGGGTCGGGCGACAGCCGTCATCCACTCGGCGAATAAGCGCAGCCCCGCGCGCGTTCCGTTCGTAGGGCGCCACGAGGGTCGACACCAGCCGCTCGTGTGCCGAACAGCCGGTCACGTCCAGATTGCTCTTGGATGGTGCGCTGGCCCTAATACGCCGGATCGAGCGGCGAGAGCACGACGACCTGGATCGTGCGCTCGTCGGCGGTGCGGCGCTCGTAGTCGGCGTAGGCGCGCGTGAGCAGCTTTGCGAGCCCGAACAGGCGGTCGCGCTCGGCGCCGTCGGCGACGACGCGCGCGGTGTAGCGGCCGCTGCGTCCGCGCGCCTGCAGCCGCACGTCCGGGTTCGCGCGCACGTTGGCGAGCCACGCGGGATGGCGCTCGCGCCCGTAGTTGGAGGCGATCACGACGACGTCGCCGTCGGGACCGTCGCTGAAGTAGAGCAGCGGCGTCACGTACGTGCGCCCGCTCCTGGCGCCGGTGTGCGTCATCAGCAGCATCGGCACGCCCGGCACCGACTGCAGCCGCCCGCCGCTGCGCGCGCCGAGCGATCTGTCGATCCGCGGCGCGACGTTGAGCACGTACCAGCGACCGACCGGACTGAGCGCGAGCGGCTCCAGCAGCGCCTTGCGCACGCGTCGCGGTGCGGTCGGGTCGACAGGTGGGATCCGCATCGCGAGCGCCAGCCTACGCCGCCGTGCCGTTACGCTGCGCCGGCATGCCGCGCTACGCCGCCTTTCTGAGAGGCATGAACCTCGGCAGACGCCGGATGGCCAACGCCGACCTCGCGCGCCACGTCGCGGCGCTCGGCTTCGAGGACGTCGCGACGTTCCGCGCGAGCGGCAACGTGATCTTCGACGCGCCCCACGAGGAGCCGCTCGCGCAGGTCGCCGCTCGGCTGGAGGCGGGCTTGACCGCCGCGCTCGCCTACGACGTGCCGGTGTTCGCGCGCGACGGCGCGCGGATGCGCGCGATCGCGGCGCACGCGCCGTTCACGGCCGACGAGCTGGCCGCGTCGAAGGGCAAGCCGCAGGTCGTGCTGCTGACCGCGGCGCCGGGCGCGGCCGCGCGCAGAGCCGCGCTCGCGCTCGCGCCCCACGGCGACTGCTTCGCATTCGACGGCGCCGAGCTGCACTGGCTGCCGGGCGCCGGCCTCGCCGACACCGAGCTGGACCTGAACGCGCTGGCCAAGCTGCTCGGGCCTACGACGGTCCGCACGAAAGGCACGATCGAGCTGATCGCGGCGAGATGGTTCAGCGGCTGACGGGCTCCCGCGCGTCGCGCTCGGCGAGCGCCTTCAGGTTCAGCAGCTGACGTCGCGCCATCGCGAGGTCGAGGACGGCAGTCGCCGTCATCAGCGGCTCGCGCCCGAGCGGCAGCGCCGGCGGCGTCCAGCGGAAGCGCGCCAGCAGGCGCGTGCTCTCGCCGTCCGAGCGCGTCGCGTACGTGACCGCGATCTCGCCCGTCGCTCAGGTCCCGTGGCGCAGCGTGAGGTGCTCATTGCGGTCGAACCCGGCGACACGAAAGACCGTCATCGCGCGCTGCCCGACGGCCAGCTCGTCGAGGCCGGGCGTCAGCCGCTGTGGGCTGCGGCGCCCGAAGTTGTCGAGCCAGTCGTAGCTGTAAGGCGCGGCGCGCAGCTGGCAGATCCAGCGCCAGAGAAGCGGCGCGTCGGCGGCGACGCTCACCGCGCGGTGCAGGAGGAGTGCGGCCTCCGGCAGCAGCGGATCGCAGGGGAGTGCCGTCGCGACCTCGTCGGGCCGCGCGCCCCAGTTCGCCGCCCAGGTGCGCAGCCTGTCGTCCCGCCGTGCCATCGCACCATCTTCGCGCGCGACCCCCGCGCGGGCGCCGATCGGCGAGACTGCGGGGCGATGCTCACCGCCCGCCTCACCGCCCAGCTGCTCGCCGGCGAGCCGGCGCCCGACCCGGTCGCGGCGGTGCAGCGGCTGCTGGCCGTGCAGGCGCAGGATCCGCGCGGCATGCGGCTCGCGATCCGGGCGCGCACGCTGCTCGGCGCGACGACCGCTGCCGACGTCGAGCGTGCGCTCACCGACGAGCGCACGCTCGTCGTCTCCTGGCTCAACCGCGGCACGCTGCATCTCGTGCGGCGCGAGGACTGGCCGTGGCTGCACGCGCTCACGACGCCGCCGCTGGCCACCGCGAGCGCCCGCCGGCTCGCGCAGGAGGGCGTCCCGCCGGCGGACGCCGAGCGCGGCGTGGCGGCGGTGCAGCGCGCGCTCGCCGCCGACGGCCCGCTCACGCGCGAGGCGCTGCGCGAGCGGGTCGCGGCTGCCGGCGTGCGCACCGAAGGCCAGGCGCTCGTGCACGTGCTGCTCGCCGCGACGCTGCGGCTCGGGCTCGTGCGCGGCCCGCTGCGCGGCGCGAGACACGCGTTCGCGCTCGCGCGCGACTGGCTGGGGGAGGAGGCGCTCGCGCCGGTCGACCGCGACGCCGCGCTCGCCGAGCTGGCGCGCCGCTACCTCGCCGGTCACGGTCCCGCGAGCGAGCGCGATCTCGCGCGCTGGGCGGGCCTGCCGCTGCGCGACGCGCGCGCCGGCCTGGCGGCGATCGCGCCCGAGCTGACCCCGCACGCGGACGGCTCGGTCGACCTCGCGCGGCGACCGCCCGGCGCGCCGTTGCCGCCGCCGCGCCTGCTCGGCGCGTTCGACCCGCTGCTGCTCGGCTGGGCCTCGCGCGCCGAGCTGCTCGGTGCGCACGCCGAGACGAACGTCGTCACCGCCAACGGGATCTTCCGCCCGATCGCGCTCGTGCGCGGGAGAGCCGCCGCGATCTGGAGAATCGAGCGCGGTCGCGTCGTGCTGGAGCCGTTCGGCGGGCTGAGCCGTCGCGTCACGGCCGAGCTCGAACGCGACGGCGCCGACGTGCGGCGCTACCTCGGCGGCTGAGGCGCCACGCGCTGGCTACGCCGCCGCCGGCGCGCCCAGCAGCTCGACCGCGCGCGCGGCCTCGCGGTCGAGCACGGCGAGGAACGCCGCCACGACCTCGGGATCGAACTGCGTGCCCGCGCAGCGCCGCAGCTCCGCGCGCGCCTCCGGCTGGTCGACGGCGTCGCGGTAGGAGCGGTCGCTCGTCATCGCCTCGTACGCGTCGGCGACCGCGACGATGCGCGCCTCGAGCGGCAGCTCGGGGCCGAACAGGCCGCGCGGATAGCCGGTCCCGTCCGGTCGCTCGTGGTGCCCGAGCACCCACGCCTGCACGTCGGCGAGCGAGGGATGCTCAAGGATCTGCGCGCCCAGCTCGGGGTGGCGGAAGATGACCTTGCGCTCCTCCTCGGTCAGCGGGCCGGGCTTGAGCAGGATCGCGTCGGGCACGCCGACCTTGCCGACGTCGTGCAGCAGGCCGGCGAGCCGCACGCGCCCGACGCGGCGCTCGGACAGGCCCAGCTCGCGCGCCATCAGCTCGGCGTAGCGGCCGACCGTCTCGGAGTGGCGCGCTCCGCCGCTGAAGCGCACGTCGACCGCTTCGGCGAGGTCGAGCACGACGGACAGGTAGCGCTCGGCTTCGACGTCGCGCTGCTCGCGTCCCTCGCGCGGGCCGACGAGGTCGCGCAGCGCAACGCTGTGGATCACGCTGCGGTTGCGGCCGCTCTGCTTGGCCCCGTAGAGCGCCTCGTCGGCGGCGCGCACGAGCGAGGCCGCCGTCTCGGCATGGCCCGGGTGGCTCGCGATCCCGAAGCTGATCGTGATCGGGATGGAGGCGTCGGCGAACGCGTCGCGCAGGTGGCAGCGCAGCCGCTCGGCGGCGGCCAGCGCGGCCTGCGCGTCGGCGCCGGGCATGATCACGGCGAACTCCTCGCCGCCGATCCGCGCCGGCACGTCGATCTGGCGCACGCCCTCGCGCAGCAGCGTCGCGACCTGCTGCAGGACGTCGTCGCCGACGTGGTGGCCGGCACGGTCGTTGACATCCTTGAAATGGTCGAGGTCGCCGGCGAGCACGCTCATCGGCGCGCCGCTGCGGCGAGCGCGCTCGAGTTCGAGGTCGAGCCGCTCGCGGAAGCCGCGGCGGTTCGGCAGCGCGGTCAGCGGGTCGGTGCGCGCGGCGTCGGAGAGCTGCGCGATCAGGTGCTCGACGTGGTCGCGCATCACGCGGATGACGGTCGCCGCGATCGCCATCGTCGCGCTGCCGACGATCCACCACGCGGGGACGCCGGCCTCGGGCGGGTGCCCGATCAGCAGCGCCCCGTAGAGCAGCACGGCGAACGCCATCTCCGCGACCGCCGTGCGCAGCGGGAAGAAGTAGGCCGCGTAGAGGAACACCCACAGGTAGAAGAAGACCAGCGGGCTGGGTCGCTCGGCCGAGAACCAGGCGACGCCGGTGACGAGCATGTTCCCCCACGCGAGCGCGAACGGCAGCAGCGCGCCGGGCAGTCTGCCGGACTGCCACAGCATCAGGCCGCCGACCGCGTAGGCGTTGAGCGCGATCGCGAGCAGCCCCACTTCGCTGGCACCCTTGGTGTGCGGCAGCGCAAGCGTCACGAGCACGAGGGTCGCGCCCGCGACGTAGAGGCTCGCGAGCACTCGCACGCGCATGCGGGCCTCGAAGCTTCCGCGCTTAGGCCGTTCGAGCATGCCGGGGATCGCCGACATGAGGGACTTGTCGGCTCGTATCGCCCATCACATGAGCGTTGAGACGCCAGCGCGGTCCTCGACCTGACTGCGCGGCGCCGACGGGCAGGAACGCACCGGTGCGCGCTGAACGGGTTCGTGCAGGACTTCGCCGGGGCGCGCGGCGCGCCGATGCGCCCGACAGGGTCCCGGTCCCTCGGAGGTCGTCGTCGTGTCGCAGTCCGTCCGCACCCGCTCGCTCGTCCTCGCCGTCGCGCTGCTCGCGCTCCTGCCGGCGAGCGCACAGGCGGCCAACGGCGGCGCGAGCGCGCGCGTCAGCGGCGGCGCTGCGCCCGGCGCGCTCGCGAGAGCCCACGCCAGAGCGAGAGCGAGAGCGAGACCGAGAGCGAGATCGCGCCGTCGCCGCCCGCGCCCGCGCAACACGCCCGTCGCAGCCATCGCGCCGCCGACCGCCTCGACCACGCTCCTGGCCGACGGCACCGCTGCGCCACCGCCCGGCGCGCCGGCCGCGGTCGTCGCCGTCATCGCCGCCGGCAACCGCATCGCGTCGCTGCCCTACAGATGGGGCGGCGGGCACGCGAGCTGGGAGGACACGGGCTACGACTGCTCCGGCTCGGTCGGCTACGCGCTGCACGGCGGCGGCCTGCTCGACGCCAGCGCGACGTCCGGCGACCTGATGTCCTACGGCCAGAAGGGTGCGGGCGCGTGGATCACGATCTACGCGAACGCGGACCACGTCTACATGGTCGTCGCGGGACTGCGCTTCGACACGAGCGGCGCCGACCCGTCGCGCTGGCAGGCGGCGACGCGCTCCGCGGCCGGCTTCACGGTCCGGCATCCGGCCGGACTCTGACGCACGTCGCGCCAGCGTCACCAGGCATTGACATAAGATCGCCGCGGCGCCTGGTAGAACCCACGCCGTCCCGGCCATCCACCCAAGGACCCTCGCCTGATGATGTCGACCGTCCCTCGCGGGCGGAGGATGAGGCGCGCACCGCTCGCGGCGTTCCTCGCGCTCTCGCTCTCGCTCGTTCTGCGCGCGCCCGCGCCGGCCTCCGCCGACACGCTGCCCAGCTTCGCGATGGGCGTCACGACCGGGACGGCGTTCAGCTACGAGCTGCCGTTCGTCACCGCGCTCGGCGCCCGCACGGCGCGGCTGCTCTACAGCATCGACACGAGCGCTTCGAGCATGGCGCCGGTGATCGACGCCTACGCGAGGGCCGGCGTGCGCCCGCTGCTGGCGGCGAGCTTCCCCGGCCGGCTCCCGACCACCGCCGAGGCGCAGAGCCTCGCGACCTGGGCGAAGGCCTACGGGCCCGCCGGCACCTTCTGGCAGGGCAAGGCCTATCCCGCGAACACCGCCGTGACGCGCATCGAGTTCGGCCACGAGACGAGCTACTCCTACCAGTTCTCCGACAACTCGCCGACGACCTACGCCGCTCGCGCCCAGACGTACGCGCTGCGCTTCAAGGACGCGCAGATCGCCGTCAAGGCGGCGAACCCGAACGTCGGGCTGCTCGCGCAGGCCGACAACGCCGTCAACCAGAACGCATGGGTCGTGAACATGTTCAAGGCGGTCCCCGACCTCGGCACGCGCGCCTCCGGCTGGACGATCCACCCCTACGGACCGAACTGGAAGACGCGCATCGACTCGACGATCGGCTCGACGCGGGCCGCCGGCTCGCCCGACCTGCCGATCTGGATCACCGAGTGGGGGCTCTCGACCGACAACGGCCGCTGCCTGTCGGACAACTACGGCTTCGACAGGTGCATGTCGTACGTCCAGGCCGCGACGACGCTGCGCGGCGCGCTCACGGGCATGCTGACCGCGTACGGCAAGCGGCTCGGCGCGTTCTACCTCTATCAGGCGCACGACCAGGCGCCGAGCGGGACGCAGACCGGCCGCGAGTACTACTACGGTGCGCTGCAAGCCGGAGGGCAGCCGAAGGGCGCGTACACGATCGAGGTCACGTCCGACCTGCTCGTCTACAAGTAGCGGGCAGTCAGGCTGCGACAGCCGCCGGCGACCGCGCCGCCGTCATCCGCGTCACGCGGATGCGCCCGCCGCGCGCGGGCGTGTACGTGACGAAGCGGCGCTTGACCGGCTCGGCCGCCGCGTCGGTCGTCTCCAGCTCGGCGCGGCGCAGGATCGTCTGCAACACGATCCGCATCTCGTACTGCGCGAACGCGGCGCCGATGCAGCGGCGGATCCCGCCGCCGAACGGCAGCCACTCGTACGTGCTGGGGGCGTCCTCGCCGAGGAAGCGCTCGGGCCGGAACGCCTCCGGGTCGGGGTAGACGTCGGCGCGG